>Ga0134128_10000216_pt1 | contig 82125 bp, 58 predicted proteins | sample KB31754_FD_96462 | JGI IMG/M metagenome (GOLD analysis project Ga0134128, IMG submission 96462) | Terrestrial soil microbial communities with excess Nitrogen fertilizer from Kellogg Biological Station, Michigan, USA - KB3-175-4 | ecosystem: Environmental > Terrestrial > Soil > Unclassified ... | reverse complement strand
GCGCATTGCCGTTACTGAAAGCGTTGTATTCATTACCCCGCGCGGCTTCACAGGCCATCCAGTTCGGATACGTCCGCTGCAACCCCGTAGGCCGCATCGGCTCATGCGCATCTACCATCACATGATACTGCGCTGCCTTCTGTGCCACCCGGACATAATGCCGCACCATCCATTGCCCATCATGATGCTCGCCCCGGGGAATGATCTTACCGACATATCCCGTCTTCACGCTATGATACCCATACGCCGTCATAAACCTAAAGGCGGTATCCATCTGCCGTTCATAGTTGGTGGCCGAACCGCTGGTCTCGTTGTGCATGATCAGCTGCACGCCCTTCGACCGGGCATAGGCGGAAATAGCCCTGATATCGAAATCGGGATAAGGCGTTACAAAATCAAAGACATCCTCCTTCCAGTTGCCAAACCAATCCTCCCAACCCACATTCCAGCCCTCGACCAATACCCCGCCGATATGATTGGCCGCCGCAAAATCGATATAGCGTTCGACATTCGCCGTATTCGCGCTATGCCTGCCATTGGGGATCAGTTGCCCCGCGGCATCAAGACTGTCGGCAAAATCACTATAGCTCCACGTACCCTTCCCCGTTTGCATCTCCCACCAAACGCCGACGAACTTCATGGGATGGATCCAGTCCGTGGTGGCCAGACGCGACGGCTCATTGAGATTCAGGATCAGCTTCGAAGCCAGGATATCGGCCGCCTTGTCGCTCACGATGATGGTCCTCCAGGGCGTATGCGCAGGCGCATGCAGATAGGCCTTGTTGCCTACTGCATCCGGCACCAGCCGTGTGGACAACGTCAGCGTCGCCGCATCGACATGCAGATCCATGGTGGAATAATTCATCAGCCCCGCTTCATGGATATTGATATAAAGCCCGTCCGCACTCTTCATCATCAAGGGCGTCTGCACCGCGTACCGGTCCGGCGCCACGCGAACGGCGATATCCGTGGAAGCAGCAACCAGCGCAGCATTGTCGACAGCGCTCAACGCCGATGTCGTATAAGGATATTCGTTGGTATCATAATCTCCCGGGATCCAAAAGGTTTTATGATCACCCGCCATATGGAACTGCGTCAGCTCATCCGTAACCACGAAATACTTCAGCCCCGGCTGCCGCGGGAACTCATACCGGAACCCGACCCCATCGGCAAAGACCCGGAACACGATATCCAACAACCGCCCCGGGCCCGCCGTCGAACCCGCCGCGCCACCCTCCGCCGCACCGGCCACGCGCCTGTCCGACTTCCGCAGATGAACCCTCAGCTGCTCGTAATGGTCGCGGATCTCACGCACCTCGCCCCACACCGGCTGCCAAACCGAATCAAACGAACTCCGCTCGACCCCGAGCAAAGTAAACCCCTTATAAAACGTAGTATCCTCCGCCAGCACAAACCCAAGCCGCGAAGGCAGGATCACAGGCCTATCCCCGTAAGTAACAGCATACACCGGCTCCCCCGCGGCATCCAAAGAAAAACTAAGCCGCACCTTCCCCATCGAAATCTCCTGCGTTGCCCCACTCCCCCCCTCTCCGGCGGGGATCGCCTGCTGGGCGCGGACCACATAAAAAGAAAAAAAGCACAAGCAAAAGCAAGCAATAGCCTTGATCATAAAGGAACCTTTGTGTCAAATATACATAAAAGTGAGGGCCGTCAGGCCCCCACTGCCCATCAGTACCCCGGATTCTGCTGATTCGCGATCGCAGCATTCGCATTGATCTCCAACAACGGTATCGGCCACGCATAACTCTTGTCAGGGAAGGAAAGCGGCCCGGCCTGATCAGACCCATAGAAAGCCGCTTCCGAAGCGCCTAAATGCCAGCGGCACACATCCATCCACCATTGCCCTTCATTGAAGAGCTCGGCCCAGCGCTCGTAATACAACGGGTTGTTGCCAAGCACCGGATCACTCGCAGCAGCCGCAGCCGTCGGTGCCGTGAGACTGGCATAATCCACCGGCGAAGGCGCATTCACCGGATAGCCATATGCCCGGCGTTTTACTTTGTTCAAATATTCTAACCCATCGGTAGGATCATTCGTATTGATACAAGCCTCCGCATACAACAAATACACATCCGCCAAACGCAACAGATAAATATTCGCCCCATCCGCCTGGCCGCCCGGCACATTGTTGACATTGCTGAAGATCGGCGCATATTTCCGAAAACTCCAGCCATAGCTGTTTTGACCCGTACCCTGCGGATGCGAGACCGGAATAAAACCGGATGTTGGATAGGTCCCCGGAACCCAGGTCGACGATGGCGTATTGACGGCACTGTCGATCCACGGCTGCATACAGTTGACGAACAGCCGCGGGTCACAGGTCTGGTTGGCACGGACCGCAAGCGAAGCGGCCCTGTACGCCGGGTCCATGATCATCGCAGGGTTGCTCGGCGAAGCCGGCTTCGCAGCGTTAAACGCCGGATTCGACACCAGGCTATAATACCCCAAAGGAAACCCGAACCGCAGGATATTCTTATCATGAATGAACTCATTCCCATACCCCAGCGAGATCGCATCGGACTCCGCACCATCCGTTCCCAACACATCCGGCGACCAGATCAGCCCGTTGATGGACGTCGAGTTGGGCGCACCACCATAGACCCCATAATTGCCATTGGCGGAATAATCGATATTCAACTCGAATAATGACTCCTCATTAAATTCGTTAGCAGAGATACCGATAAAAGCATTCCGGTATTTCGCATAAGGCATCAACGCCTTGCCGCTGCTCGTGATCACATCCAGCAACGTCGTTTTTGCATCCGCGTAGTCTTTTGTATATACCAGGGCCTTGCCCAGCAGACCCTCGGCGGCCCATTCGCTGCACCGGCCCTCGTCATTACCGGCCCACACCTGCCCATGTAACAGCGTGGCAGCCTGCGTGAGATCGCTTTTGATCTGCGCCCACACCTGCGTGATCGTAGCGCGGGCAACCTGCGAGCCCTGCAAGGTCGTCGAAAGCGTCGTGTCGATCGGCACCCCCATCGTACCACCCGACGGCAAATGGTCTTCCCCAAAAAGCATCTCCAGTAGCATGTAATAATACCCGCGAAGACAATAGGCCTGACCCCGGATAAGATCTACCGTCGCCTCGTCGCCGTTTAAAGCATAATTTTTCATATACACATTGGCGCCCGCCAATAATGTATTACAGTTCTTGATCCCGGCATAGCATACCTGCCAAACCCCCAACGCATAGGAATTCGAAACCGTGAAACTGGTTAAACACATCTCCGTCCAGCCGCCATCGAAACCGGCATCCTGCGCCACATGCGTGGCATTCGCCATGGCCTTGGGAAGATAATTGAACCCGAAAAGGTTCGCATCCCGCATCGCCGAATAACAGGTGGCCAGCACGCTATTCAGACCATTGATGGTATTGGGATAATTGGTGGGCGAGTACAGGTTGGTGGGCAACACCGCCTGAGGGGTTTTGGAGCAGCCACCCACGAGCAACATCCCCGGCAATAAAAGAACAAATATTCGCTTAAGCATATAAAGATTTTAAGAAGTAATTATTGAAAATTGATATCTATACCGGCGGTATAGATCCGCGTTTGAGGATACTGCGACACAGCATCCAACCCACGCGTGGTAACGCCTACCGACGTCCCGACATAACCGCTGCCCGCCGCCTGCGAATAAGCACTGCCGACCTCGGGATCGATACCCGGATAGTTGGTTATCACAAAAAGATTGTTCGCCATCACGAACACCCGGCAGCTCTTGATTTGCAGCGTCCGCAGCAACCCATCGCTGAACGTATAGCCGAGTTGCAGATTCTTCAGCTTGAGATAGGCGCCGCTCTCGACATAATAGCTGTTCGGGCTCGTGTAGTTGCCATTGGGATCGAACGCAAACGTGCCGTCAGCCTTCGTGAACCCCATCCGCGGCTGCGACGTCAACCCATTGCTCCCGAAATACGAGTCATGCAAGGCCGCCGTGGTAGTGGTGGCATCACTAACAAACGGAAATTGTTCATACGCTTTTACCCCATTGAACAACTGCACCCCCGCCACACCCTTGAACAACGCGGCGAGATCGAAACCCTTATAGTTGAGCCGGATATTGATACCATAGATAAGTTTCGGATTGGGATTACCGATCACCTGTTGGTCAGCCGAGCTCAGCGACCCGCCATTCTTGGAATTATGGGCGAAGATCAGATCCCCGGCATGTGCATTGGCAGCTTGTGGGCTGGCGGCCGCTTCGGCATCCGTCTTGAACTGGCCAACGACCTTGTAACCATAGAAACTACCAAAGGGCAAACCGGTCTTTGTAATGGTCAGCGTCTTGTTCGCCATCACCCCATACGAAGTATTCCCGTTATTATAAAAGTTATAGCCGTCATACAAGGCATCGGTGGCTACGCCGTCCAGGTTTGTGACCTTGTTCGTGTTGAAACCGGCATTGGCGCTGATATCATAACCCAGCTCACCGGCCTTGTCGCTATAGCCCACGAGAAGATCCACCCCCTTGCCGCTCACATTCCCGATATTGGTAAAATACGGTGCGGAATACCCTGAATTCGGCGGCAGCGGCAGCGCATACAGCATATCGTCCGTCACCTTTTTGTACCATTCCGCCGTAAAATAGATCTTGCCGTTCAGCAGCTCTCCATCGATCCCGATATTGGTCTCCTTCACCGTTTCCCAATGCAGATTCGGATTGGGGATCGTATTGATCGAACTTCCGATGTACAACGGCGCCCCGGGCGCGAAGTTGGCGCCATTGACACTGGTGTTGCCAAACCCCGCGACACCCGAATACGCGGCATAGAAAGCGGCATAGTTATACGGCGGGATATTGCTGTTCCCCAGGGTCCCATAGCTGCCCCGCAATTTCAATGAATTCACGACACCCGCAAGCGGCTTCCAGAAATCTTCGTCGCTGATATTCCAACCCACGGAACCGGCGCCAAATACCCCCTTTTGTTTGTTGGGACCAAACACGGTATAGTTGGCATCCTGCCGGATCGATCCCGAGAGATAATAACGTTTGTCGTAATTGTAGTTCAACCGGCCAAAATAGGATTTGATCAACCCATTGGGATCGTACCCACCGGAAGCGGTCGTAGTGGATTGCGACGTGGTGACGATGGAATAGTTCGGCAACCCATTGTACGAAACGGAAGCGTTCAGGTTATCGAGCTTGGTAGTGATCTGCTCATATCCCGCCAGCGCCGTGAGACTGTGCTTCCCGAACTCCTGGTCATAGGTAAGTACAAAGTTGTCCAGTAATTGGCCACTCTCATTGTACAGCTTCGAGAGCATATTGGTAGGATTACTCACCGCGCCAAAATTATAGGGATACTGATAGTAGTCCATGGTCTCCAGGAAATAGGAATACCCCAGTGTCGAACGGAAATCCAGATGGAACGGCAGCTTGATATCGCCGTACACATTGCCCTGGAAATTGTTCTGGATATCCAGTGCGTCAGCGGAATAGGCAGCACCTACCGGGTTTGGCGCGCCGAACTGGATGCCGTAACCAGGAGGCACCGTTCCCCACGACCCGTCCTGATTTTTGATCGGGATCACCGGCGAAGTCCGGAACGGCGCATTGTGCAGCTGGGCTTCATCACCTACCAGCGGCTGCGTCTTGCGGGTCGAGAACGATATCTCTTCGCCGATCTTGATCCGGTTGCCCAGCTTGAAATCCGTGTTGACCCGTGCCCCACCTATATTGGAGTAGTTGCGGATAAAGATGCCGTCCTGGGCATTGTAAAAACCCGAGGCGAGATAATTGACCACCGGTGTACTCCCCGCGACGGAAAGATTGTAGTTCTGCTCATAGGCGTTGTGATACAAGGCATGGACCCAGTCGGTATTGGCAAGCGTATCCGTTTGCGTAGCCCCCTTGAAGTAATTGGGGTTGATCACGTTCTGCAATTGTATCCATTGATCTTTGTTCAGCAGGTTATCGACCAGTTTCGGATGCGTAGACCCATACCGCATGTTGAAGTTCACCGTAGGCTTACCAGAGGTCCCCTTCCTCGTCGTGATCAGGATCACGCCCCCCGCCGCCGCAGAACCATAAATGGCGGCCGCCGAAGCGTCTTTTAAAATGTCCACCGACGCAATGTCCTGAATATTGATATTGTCCCCCGGCACCCGCACCCCATCGACGATGTACAGCGGCGCCGGCTGGTGCAACGAAGAAACGCCACGGATGATGATCTCCGGCGCAGGCCCGCCGGGTTGCCCGGAATTGTCGATCACCTCTACCCCCGCGGCCCTTCCCTGCAAGGCCGCCGTAACACTGGTCACCGGCAGATCCTTGATGGCGCCGCCTTTTACCGAGGAGACCGATCCCGTGAGATCCTTTCGCCGCTGCGTTCCATACCCCACGACAACAACTTCGTCAAGATTCGAACGCGTGGCGACCAAATTGATGTGGAGCTCCGCACCCGTGATCGGCACAGTCTGCGGGGAATAACCCACAAAAGAGATCTCCAGCTGCCGCGCACCGGCCGGAGCTGTCAACGTGAATTTACCGGCGCCATCCGTATTCACCGCATCCTGGCTTCCCTGAACCTTGACCGTGGCTCCGGAAAGCGGGGCGCCTTTCTCATCCAGGACCGTCCCCGTTACGGTCTTACCCTGCGCCCTGGCATAATGAAAAACAAAGAGGGAAAAAATGCAAACAAGCATTTTCTGCAGCAATCGTTGCTTTGACATAAACAGATTTTGTTGGTTAATGAAAATGTGCCGGAAATGCGCTTCCGCATTTTCATGCGAGAGCGAAACAACAAATTGCCACCGCCGGCCACAACTTATATTCGCTTTGTATAACAAATACAAGCCGCTTTTCGCCTCATTAAATTCCTAACACGCTGTCTGTCAAAGCTCACAGAACAAATTAAACTTTCTTCTATATAACGGGATTGTAGGGCCGAAACGCCCGATTCAAATGTGTATGCACAACACGATCCGGCGCGTGCGCGGGCTATCAGAAGATCTCCAAACGCCCCCGCCTTTCAGAAGATCTCTTTAATGATAAGATTGATCACCTCGAGCGCTACGAGGATGATAACGATCCATTCCAGCAGCGTGCTGTTGCGATATTGCAACAGGTCTTTGAAGAGCTCCAGATTTTCGCCGATGATCTCCAGGCCCTCCCGGATATCCCGGTACCTTTCCTGCAGATCGAAGGTTTTTTTCAGCCCCTGGTCGATCCGGTTGAGATTCTCGTCCTCCCAGGTCTCCGGCGGCGAGTCGAAAATATACAGATTCTCGGCAATGCGGTTCTTGAGGTTCAAGGTCTTGCCGATATACATCTTGAGGTTCTTACCCGAAATGTTCAGCCGTCCGCGCCGCTCCAGCGTAAGGGTATGACTATGCGTTTCCTCCTGCAGCAGATTCGTCAGTTCGGAATAATAGTCGAGCGAAACACTCTGGCTGACATTCAGCATGATCAGCCGCAGCACCTCGATGTCCGGTTTGACGATCTCGATCTTGTTAAAGCCGAATTTGTTCTCCGGCGTATTGGTCTCCACCTCGAACTCCTCGCTCAAGGGCTGCTCGAAGACATTTTTGCAAAAAGGATTCATCCGCAGCAGGAATCCCTTCCGGGCCTCTTCCGCATAGTTCAGGAAACAAACGACGCCATATTTAAAGACATATACAAAATCCAGCTCCCCGGTCTTGTAGAACAATTCGTCCGCATCATACCGATAAATGCCTTCTTTGTTGGCCCCCCGGAAGGACCGTACATCGATATTGTCTGCGATCTGGTAAGCTACTACGTGCAACATAGCCCGGGCAAGGTAGGCAATATGTGGCGGAAATTCGCAACAAGAAAAAATGGCGAATTTCCGCCAAAACGCTAATGTCTGTCCTTCGGACGAAAACGCTGCCGCGTTTTCATGTGGCGGAAATTCGCAACAAGAAAAATAGCATAAAACTAAATAATTTAGTACATTTATGCTAAAAATCATGGAATCTTTATCCCCCAATCTTTTCGTAAAAGACATTCGCGCTACGCTCGCTTTCTATCAACAGCTCGGCTTCACGCTGACCATGTCCGTGCCCGGCGAAACCCGGGACGAGCCGCAATGGGCCATGGTCACGAATGGCAAAGTGACCTTCATGTTCCAAACGTTCCAAAGCCTGGCGGGCGCGCTGCCGCCCGTGAGCCGCAACGAAGGCGGCGCCCTGCTCTTCTACATCAAGGTCGATGGCATCCGCGGCTTCTTCGAGAACATCAAAGACAAGGTCAATGTCATTCATGGACTGGAAAAGACCTTTTATGGCGCCACGGAATTCTCGATCACGGACAACAACAATTTTGTCCTGACCTTTGCCGAGGACGAGGAAGGATAGACATCACCCACGCGGCCGAATGAGCCAAAACTCCTATTTTTATCAAATGACGCGCCGCCCTCAACAAGTCATTCTCCATATTCTCGGCTGCACAGTATTTCTGGCCCTGCCCTTTCTCTTTTCACCCGACTCGCTCAACCTCCGCACCTATCTGACCAATCCGCCCACGCAACGGGATGTCATCGCCTACATTCTGCTGCTGGGCGTTTTTTATGGCAATTATTATCTGCTGATCCCCCGCCTTTATTTCCGCCGGAAGTACGCGCTGTTCATCGCCTTCAATCTGTTCTGGCTGGCCAGCATTCTCTTTCTTCCCGTTCTGTTGATCCGGCGGCATAATATGTCGGACCCCTTTGGTTTCATACATAGAGCTCCGGATGGCCGCGTCTTCAGTCCCGACGGCCCATTCCCCGACTCCTCTTTTGGCCCTCCGCCCGGCCAGCCCGCGAATCCCTTCGCACAAGGCCAGCCCCCCTCGTCCTTCCATTTTATTGTCCACCACGGCCCGCCCATCCGTTTCATCCTTGACGAACATTTCTTCCTCTTCCTGGTCGTCCTCTTCCTCGCCCTGCTGCTAAAGATCCGCGATCGCTGGATCAGGGCCGAAGAGGAAAAGCTGCACGCCGAACTCGCCTATCTCAAAGCGCAGATCAATCCGCATTTTCTGTTCAACACGCTCAACAGCATCTACGCCATGGCGTTGGGCCGGTCCGAACAAACGGCCGGAGCGATCGTCCAGCTTTCCTCGATGATGCGCTATGTGCTGGTCGAAGCAGGCAAAGAAAAAGTACCGCTGGAGAGTGAGCTCGCCTATCTCACAGACTATATCCAGTTGCAACAAACCCGCTTCGAAGGCTCTCTCGAGGTCGTCTTCGAGATCAAGGGCTGGCCGGACGGCCGGCAGATATGCCCCCTCCTGCTGATCCCCTTTGTCGAGAACGCCTTTAAATATGGCGTCAACCCCGAAGCGCCTTCCGCCATCGGCATCGGCATCGACATCGGGGACCATGGCCTCCAGCTGCGCGTCACTAACAAAAAAGTAGCGGTGGTTCCCAATGACTCGCCGGGCGGCCTCGGCATCAGCAACACCCGCCGCCGCCTCCAGCTGCTTTATCCGGGCCGGCATTCGCTGATCATTGAAGACGAGCCCGGGACGTTCACTGTTTTATTAAATTTGTCGGGGATATGATCACGGCAATCGCTATAGACGACGAAGCACCGGCCTTAAAGGTCATCGAAAATTTCTGTGGCCGCACGGAAGGCATCCGGCTGGAACGCACCTTCCTCCGCCCCGACGAAGCCCTGGCCTACCTGCAAGCAAAACAGGTAGACCTGCTGTTCCTGGATATCCGCATGCCGTCCCAAAGTGGCCTCGATCTCTACAAGACCCTCGACCCCGGCCCGCTCGTGATCTTTACAACAGCTCATAGTGAGTATGCCGTCGAAGGCTTCAACCTCAACGCTATCGATTATCTGCTAAAACCCTTCACCCTCGAACGATTTCAACAAGCGGTGAACAAAGCCACTCAATTCCTCTCTTTCCGCCAAAGTCCCGATCAAACCGAGACCCTGCTGATCAAGGCGGACTATAGCCTCATCCGTATCCGGACAGGCGATATCCTGTTCGTCGAAGCCGCCGACGACTACCTCAAGATCCACCAGGACAACAAACCACCCCTGATCGCCCGCCTGACCATGAAAAGCCTCATAGGCATGCTTCCCCCGGGTGATTTCATCCGTACCCACCGCTCTTATATCGTAGCCCTCCGCCGCATCGAAAACGTCCGCAACCGCAACATCTCCATCGCCGGCCGCACCATCCCCATCGGCAGCAACTACGAAGCCGCCTTCTTCCGGCATTTCAAAACCTGACGCGCCGCGACACTTCACCGCAGGAATTCACACCTTCACCGCACATGAAAAGTTAACCGGCAACCCGCCGCGCGCACCCGCCGTTACCCTATAAAATACTACCATGGAACACACTAGAGCCAACTTCCTCAAAAGCCTTTTGCTTGGCGCCACCTCCGTCCCCGTCCTCATCGAAGCCTGCAGCAAAACAGCCAGCAGCAGCAGTAGCAGCGAAAGCGGCAGCACCAGCACGTCGACCAGTACAACCGGCACCACCTGTACCGCCACGCCATCCGAGACCGCCGGCCCCTATCCGTATGATCTCAGCAGCGACTCGGCCATCTATCGTACCGACATTACCGAAGGCAAAACCGGTGTCCCGCTAAGCCTCACGCTCACCGTGTCAACTCCAACGCGGACTGCGCCGTGCTCTCCAATGCCCGCGTAGACATCTGGCACTGCGACAAGGATGGCTATTATTCGGAATACAGCGAACCCGGTTACCTCGGCACAGAAGACAATACCGGCAAGACCTTCTTGCGTGGTATCCAGCTCACCGATAGCAATGGCCAGGTCAAGTTCACCACCATCTATCCCGGCTGGTACACGGGCCGCGTGACGCATATTCACCTGGAGATCTATATCAGCTCGGTCCTCAAACTCACGACACAGCTCTGTTTTCCCGATAGCCTCAACACGACGGTCTACCAGACCTCACTATATTCAGCACACGGCGAGAATACCATCACCAATTCCACCGATCAGGTTTTTTCGGACGGCTACAGCACAGAGCTCGTCTCCATTAGCGGCGACACCACCAATGGCTACACCGCTACTTTCAAGGTAGGAGTGCCCATCTAGTGCCTGCACCTACTACACATGAGCATCCTGCACGAATGGCCCCGCAAGGGGCCATTCATTCGTACTCAAATTCCAGCCCGGCCTCTCCATCCTGAGCTATACTACCACAACCCCTTCAATTTCTCCAACTCCGCCGGACTCAACGCCTCCTTCTCCATAAGATCGATATCATGATTGATCATCACCATCTCCCCATCCTTCAATACCTCCGGTTCATTATCCGTATCGGAATGATAACTCTTGTGGACCCGCAACGACCCGCTGAGCACATCGACCTCTTCGCCCGGCTTATTCCGATAGGCATTTACCTTGAACCGCGTTCCCAGCACCTCGATCACCAGATCCCGGGTGCGGATCACCATCGGCCAATTCGGCTTCCCCGCCACATCGAACCGCGCCTCGCCATCCAGCTCGATGGCCCGGTCCTCCTTGCCGAAACCCTTCGACAGCGATATCGTCGTCTCCGGGCTCGCCACAATTATAGTCCCATCAGGCAACCGAAAGGTCTGGCCGGAACCCTTCCCAACATGATAACCTGCCCCCTGATGAAGCTGGGTAGCTTCCCCCGTCCCGCAGGAGACCACGGTGAGGCTGGCCGCCAGCGTCAGCAAAAGAGCCGCCGGTGCCGGCAAAAAATAGGATCGTATGAACGACAAATTCCCTGGCATAAGTCGTGAAACTACGTAATCTTTTCGATCCGCCATAAGAGCGCATTGCTAAAGCAATTGTCATACCTTTGCCACATGACGCGTGTCGGCGAATACAACACCCTAAAGGTCAAAAAAGAACTGGATTTCGGGCTCATCCTCGACGATGGACGGGACGGTATCCTGCTTCCAAAGCGATTCGTTCCCCGGGGCGCCCGCATCGGTGACGACCTCACCGTATTCCTCTATCACGATGGGGAAGATCGGCTGATTGCCACCACCCAACATCCCAAAGGGATCCTTGGCGATGTCGTAAAACTCCAGGTCGTCAGCGTCACCCCGCAAGGTGCCTTTCTCGACTGGGGACTCATGAAGGATCTCTTCGTCCCCAAATCCAAACAGCTCAGCGGCATGCGCCTCGGTGGCGACTATATGGTAAAGATCTATCTCGATGAGCACACGGGCCGGCTGGCCGCCACGGAAAAGATCGAGCCCTTCCTCAGCAACGAGAACCTCACCGTAAAAGAAAAAGACACCGTCGAACTCACCGTGCTCCGCCGCACCGATATCGGCTATGTCGTGATCATCAACAACCGGCACACCGGCGTACTCCATTTCAACGAGATCTTCCGCGAGATCGCCGTGGGTGACCGCTTCGAGGGCTTCATCAAGAACATCACCCCCGCTGAGAAGTCCCCCTCCGGCGAAACGCAGATCGACGTCGTCGCCGGCAAATCCGGTTACGAACGCACCGAAGACGCCGCCGCAAAGATCCTCCGCCTGTTAAAAGAAAACAAAGGCCACCTGCCCTATCACGATAAATCCGATCCCGAGATCATCTACTCCGTCTTCGGCATGAGCAAAAAGACCTTCAAAATGACCATCGGCCGCCTGTATAAAGAAAAGAAGATTGTAATCACCGAAAAAGGCATCGAGTTGGCCAGGCCCTAGCTCCGGCCATCCCTTTAATTCGCCCTCGTCCACACCTCCGTCCGCCCAAACATCGAGATACCCACATATCCCCGGACCCTCAGCGTATTCGCATCCTTCAACGTCAGGATACAGCTATACGTCTTCCCGCTCTCCGGATCATAGATATGCCCATCGTTCCATTCGTCACTATCGAATGTAAACCCCGTGAGCAACACCAGTCCGATCACCGGCTGCCCGCGTTTCGCAACATCGGGATTGTTCTTGTCGACCACCGGCTTCCCATTCTCCAGCGGGTCCCGGAGCGAGATGATCTTGCCATAATACCGGCCAGCCGAAAGATAGATCTGGATCTTCGCCGGCTTATCGCCATGCGTCTGCCATACCCCGAGGATCGCATCCGCCTTACCCGGCCCCGCCGCACCGGCCTGCGCGTGTGCGCCAGAAACCACTCCAACAAGCACACCCAGCACCAGCAAACCCGTTCTCACCGTCGCCTTGCGCCGCGATTTGCTCCGCGTATGCACCTCGGAAAAAGCGGTATCATAATCCTCACGCAGCGTCCCCATCATCCGGTCCCAGAAAAGAAAATACAACCCGTAATTCCCCTTGAAATGCCGGTGATGCTGGTTATGGCACACCGAAGTATTCACCCACCGCCCCAGCGGATGCCGCTGAAAGCCGGCCGGATAGAGCTCGAAACCCAAATGCCCATAGACATTATACGCAAGGCTCAACAGGAAAAAGATAAAGAGATGCCAGTAGTTTATCGGAATAGTAAACAAAAAGACCACAAAGATCAGGCTCTCCGCAAACGCTTCGAGTGGATGAAAAGCGTAGGCAGACCACGGACTCGGGTTCACGCTCCGGTGATGCACCAAATGGAAAAGCCGGAACAGCGTTGGATGATGGATCAACCGGTGCATCCAGTAAAAATAGGTGTCGTGCATCAGGAACATGAGCGGGAAAGCGGCGAAGAAATACACCCAGCCATGCCGGGCGATCGATGCGTAATAGGTCGTATGCGGCCGGAGCGAATCGTTATGCAACAGGATCAGCGGCGGCAACGAAAAGATCACGATCGACACCGTGGAAAACAGCAATTCCCGGCGATAGTCGGCTGCAGCAGGATAACGCGGCTGGATCTTCCTCCAGCTAACCCGGTTCCGCAACACCACATAAAAGACCAGGAACGCGACCCCGGCGATCATATAGTATTTGTCGGCAACATTTAAGAGTGCATGCCAAAATTTCGACCAGTTCATATTATCCAAATAAAAATGCCACGTCGTCTTGTGACAGATGCTTCACAAACCCCGCCTCATCCGCCACCAGGTCCGCCGCCAGGCTCCGCTTCTTCTCCTGCAGCTGCAGGATCTTCTCCTCCACCGTATCCTTACAGATCATGCGGTAGGCGAAGACTTTGTTGAGCTGCCCGATCCTATGACTCCTGTCGATGGCCTGCTGCTCCGCCGCGGGGTTCCACCAGGGATCCACAAGATACACATAATCCGCCGCGGTGAGCGTCAGCCCCACTCCCCCGGCCTTCAGGCTGATCAAAAACACCCGCATCGTGTCGTCCTCCTGGAACCGCTGCACACCCGCCTTCCGGTCTTCCGCCGATACGCTGCCATCCAAATACAAATACGGGATGCCCCTTGCACCCAGCACCTCCCGGATCAAGGCCAGCATCGAGGTGAACTGCGAGAACACCAGCACTTTGTGGAGACCCGTATTCTCCTCGATCTCCCGCACCAGTTCCTCCAATTTAACGCTCACATTCGGCGCCAGATTGCCCGCATCACCAGCCGCGGCCGGCCCCTCGCGAAAATCCTTCAACAACGCCGGACTATCGCAGATCTGCCGCAGCTTCGTAAGCCCCTCGAGGATATAGATACTGCTCTTCCCCATACCCTCTTCGGCTATCCGCCCAAGCAGACTCTCCCGATAATGCTGCCGGTAGCTGTCATAGATCCGCCGCTGCTCCTCACCCATTTCACACCAGAGGATCATCTCCGTCCGGTCCGGCAGATCCTTAGCCACCTGCTCCTTGGTGCGACGCAAAATAAAGGGATAGATCAGCTTCCGCAGCCGTGCCGCCGCCACCGGATCGCCATTCCGGTCTATCGGCGTAGCAAATTCCGCCCGGAAAAAATCAGCCCCGCCCAGCATTCCCGGATTCAAAAAATCCATCTGCGCATATAGATCGAAGGTATTGTTCTGCACCGGCGTCCCGCTCAATGCGAGCCGGTTCCGGCCACGTAGCTGCATTACCGCTTTCCGCACCTGAGACCCCGGATTTTTGATCGCCTGACTCTCATCCAGTATCACATAGCCAAATAGAAAGGAAGCAAAATGCTGGATGTCGTTCCGCACCATGCCATAGCTCGTGATGATCACATGCGCCCGGCGAAAAACGGTCTCATCCAACACCCTGTCCGCTCCATAATGCAGCTGATAGTCTAACCCGGGCAAGAACTTGCGAAGCTCCGTTTCCCAATTGTATAATAACGAAGTAGGACAAACGACCAGGTGTGTCTCGTCAGGATGCCGCTCCACCACATGCTGTAAAAAGCTCAGGGTCTGCAGCGTCTTACCCAAACCCATATCGTCTGCCAGACACCCGCCCCACCCCATCTCATTCAACAAACACATCCAGCGGAAACCCGCCACCTGGTAATCCCTAAGCTGCGCCTGCACCGCCGCCGGCACGACCCAGTTCCCAACGGCACCATCATAATTCGCCCAACGCTGCTGTTTCTCCGCAAGCTCCGCCTGCAGCGACTCCACACCACCAACCTCAGCCAAGACGCCCCAATGCAGCGCCGGCAACCGCATCCCGCCCTCTTGCGACTGCCCCATCTTCAACAGCAACGCGTACTTATCCAGCCACTCCTTAGGCAACATGCCCAGGCTCCCATCAGCCAACAAGATGAACTCCTGCCGCCCCAATATCGCTTTCCGCAGCTCATGCAGCGGCACCACCAGATCGCCATACGTAACCCGTATCGTCAGATCGAACCAGTCGATCGACCTTCCCGCAATGATCTCAAAAGTCGGCACATTGGTGTTGTATTTGAACTTCCGGAGCTTATTCATGCCGAGCACCGGCACATCCATCTGCTGCATCATCGCATAAAAACGCGAAAACCAGCTCTTCTCCAACGCCTCCTTGAAGGTCAGATAGAAATATCCATTAGTCTGATCTTCGAATTTTTTATGCAGACCCTTCAATGCATCCATAAGCCGCCCCTCCTCCTCTTTCTTCCGGGCAATCAGCACCAGCCGGTCCTCATATTCCACCCGTGTCTCCTCCTCCTCACTTTCCTCTACCTCATGCCCCGCATAAGACCATTTGGGTTTGATCAGCAAAAAATTCTCATTGAGCTCGCTCACATACACCTGCGGCTGCGGCTGAACATCCACCGACTCGGTGAGGATCACGGCATCCGTATTGACGGGATACCGCTCCGCCAAAGGCTTGACGACCGTCGCCATAAACCGTGGCAGCCCCTCCTCCCGAACGACGAATTCCCCCTGCCGGTAACGCTCCAGCAGCTCCCTGTCCGCCGGTTTCAGCAAAAAGAATTCATTCCCGCTTTTTAAAAAGTACGGCGTCACCGCAAAGTCTTCCACAGGAAAGACACCGTTATTGATGGCAACCAAACAAAATAAATGCAACATACCGCTCCGGCGCTCCAGCACCCATTGCATCGCCGGCGATGCCGCGCTGATCGAAGCAGGCCGGATAGCCGTACTATGAAAAGACTCGCCGATAGGCAGATAGAACAGATATTTCACCACCGGCACCAGCGGTTTCAACTCCTGCAACACGGCAGACACCCATTGGCGCAGCAACACATAATGCCGCTCATCCAAAAGCTCGAAAGCTTTACCGGCATCCCTTAGCCATGCGAACCCATTCCTGACCAGGTGTTCCAGCAATGCCTCGTCCGAAAGTTTCTGGATAACGTGCGCCAACGGTAGCGGTAACCCCTCTAAATAAGGCTTATGATTCCCACTAAGCGGAATACGCTGATAGCTCCGCCCCTCCTTTTTCTCCATCACCAGCAACAACTCCACGGCCAGCCCTCCCCTTCTTTCCTGATTGAAATTCAGCAGTAATCCCACATTCGGCCGCGCCGTTCCCGCCGGCACGATGATCGTTTTCTTAGGTTGATTCAAGATTTGTTAATTAATTGTAAACGAGCATTTCGAGAGGCAAAAATAATAACAAAACGCCCCCCGCGTTATAGTATCTTTGCATCAATCCTGATTGATCTTGCCAATGCCAGGCCGAGTCTGATGGCCGTACCTGAAAATCAAAAATGTAGATTATGAATTCCGTTATTAGCAAGAACCCTACTATCGCGGATAGGGTAAAGACGATCATCCACGAGAAATTAGGCGTAGAGCAGTCCGTTATGGTTGACAGCGTATCCTTTTCCGATGACCTCGGCCTGGACTCGCTGGATGTGCTCGAGACCTTTATGTCGCTGGAAAAAGAATTCAACCTGAAGATCAACGACGATGACGCCGAAAAACTCAAGACAGTAGGCTCCGTCATCGATTATATCACCGCACATGCCCGCCGTAACTAACGATAAAGGAAATAGCTTTAAGTCGATAGGAAATTTCTTGCTCCGGATATTAAAAGCAATTTTTATCCGTAAAAAGGATTGTTGTAAGTAGGCGACCCGCAAATCGCCCGGCCCCCGGGGAGCCGGGCCCCGGCCTACCAATACACCGTATACAACGTGATCAGTAGCCCCGCAATGATCAGCGCTCCGACGGCAAATCCCTTCGACACCTTAAACATGCTCGTATCCACGATCATCCCCTTATTTACCACACCCCGCTTGTTCTCCACAAAATTGATGATCGCCATCCCCACTATACATATCAGGAAGACAAGCCCCATCCTGTCGATGAACGGTATCTCAAAAGCGCCATGATTGTCCGGGTTTGGCTGAAAGAGCCCATAGGGTGTCAGCCAGTTGAGATCTGCCCACATGGGAAGGAACTTTAAGATGATCGACAGCACCAATCCCCCGATCATCGCAAACATCGCCGCATTGGCAGTCGTCCGCTTCCAAAAGAAACCCAGCAGGAACATCGCCAGGATACCCGGAGATACGAAACCGGTATACTCCTGGATATAATTGAAGCCTTGCTTTCCTTCCCCCATCAGCTTCTCGCCGATCACCAGCGACATAAGCACCGCCAGCAACATAGAAATGACCACCGTGATCTTACCTGTACGCACAAGATGACGCTCATCGGCCTCTTTAGCAATGGCCTTCTTATAGACATCCAATGTAAAGATGGTAGCGATACTGTTTGCCTTACCCGCCAGCGAAGCCACGATAGCTGCCGTCAGCGCCGCAAAGGCGATCCCCTTGAAACCCGCGGGTAACAAGGTCATGAGGTTGGGATAAGCTTTGTTGACATCCACCGCGCCAGCCGAGCTCAGCATCGTGGTATGGAACATGCCTTTCTGATAAAGGACATAGGCGCCGATACCCGGCAACACCACGATCACCGGCATTAATAATTTCAGAAAAGCTGCGTACAGGATACCGCTGCGGGCCGTCTTCAGATCGGCGCCCAACGCCCGTTGCGTTATATATTGGTTACACCCCCAATAGTTCAGGTTCACGATCCACATCCCGCCGACCAGGACGCTTAGACCCGGAAGGCTCACATAGTTGGGCGAATTTTTGTCGAAGATCATATGGAAATGGTCCGGAGCACTCCGCGTCAACAGCTTGAACCCCGCCACCAACCCCGACTCCCCGTTCTTCTCGGCCACCAGATGCAACGCGATCCAGGTCGCGACCAGTCCCCCCAGGATCAAAAAGAACACCTGAATCACATCCGTATAGCCGATGACCTTCATGCCGCCCAGCGTAATGATCACCGCAAAGATGGCCAGCAAAAAGATACAGACCACGATATTGATCCCCGAGATACTGCTCACCGCAAGCGCCCCGAGATACAAGATCGACATGAGATTGACCACGATGTATAAGGCCAGCCAGAAGATCGCCATGATCATGGCTACAGTTCCATTATACCGCTGATTCAGGAACTGCGGCATCGTATAGATCTTATTCTTAAGATACACGGGGATAAAGAAGATCGCTACAATGATCAGTGTCGCCGCCGCCATCCACTCATACGTCGAGATGGCCAGACCCAGCCGGAAACCCGATCCGCTCATCCCGATCATCTGTTCCGCCGAAATATTCGAAGCGATCAGCGAAGCGCCGATGGCCCACCACGTCAGCGAACCTTCTGCAAGAAAATAATCTTTGGAGCTTGTCTGCGCCGCTTTTTTTCGGTTATAGATCCAAAAACCATAACAGGCAACGATCAGGAAATAACAAAGGAAAACAACATAGTCGAGGGTCTGTAACATCTGCATATGCGAAGCAAGGTTAATTAGCGCCCAATATAAGACAAATGGGCGATCTATCCGCGTTTGCCCCACATCGTTTATCCACGCTTACCCCAGAGCTGTTCTATTTGCTCCAGCGTCTTGCCCTTGGTCTCGGGAACCAGCTTCCACACGAAAATTGCAGAGAGGATACCCATCACTCCATAGATCCAGTAGGAGAATCCATGGTTGAATTTTGCCGTCAGCCATTGATTATCGTTCATCATGGGAAAGGTAAGCGATACCACCCAGTTCGCGATCCATTGGGCCGCAACAGCAATGGACAACGCTCCCCTGATGCTGTTGGGAAATATTTCCGCCAGCAGCACCCAGCACACCGGGCCCCAGCTCATGGCAAACGCCGCCGTATACGTCAGCATGAAGATCAGCGCAGCAATACCAACCGCATTGAAATAAAAGGCGAAACCCAGGGCAAACATGCTTATCCCCATGCCGATCGACCCGATGACCATCAGCGGTTTCCTGCCAAACCTATCCACGGTAAGTATAGCCACCACCGTGAACAAAAGATTGACGACACCCACTATGATCGTTTGCAAAAGCGAGCTGTCGGTGGAAGATCCCATATTCCGAAAGATATTGCTCGCATAGTACAGGACGACGTTGATACCCACGAACTGTTGGAACACACTAAGCAGGATGCCGATGAAAATAAGAAAATACCCGTACGACAGCCAGGGCGCATTCTTCTCATGCAGCGTCGATTTAATGTCGCTCAAGGTGGCGGAAGCATCACTCTCCCCGGCGATCCTCTTCAGCACCCTGATCGCTTTCTCGTCCTTGCCTTTCATGGCCAGGTATCGCGGCGTCTCAGGTACAAAGAACAGCAGGATGAAGAAGATACCCGCAGGGATCACCCCCGAGAAGAACATCCAGCGCCATCCTTCCGTGATCAGCCATTGCTCATTCCCCTGCTTAGCGATGAAATAGTTCACGAAGTAGATCACCAGCATGCCGAAGATGATCGCCAGCTGGTTAAAGGACACCAAACGCCCCCGCATGTTGGCCGGCGCGATCTCCGCGATATACATCGGCGAGATCATGGAGGCAATGCCGACGCCGATGCCGCCGATGATCCGGTAGATCACAAAGGAATACGCGTCCAGGGTGCCGAAGAAATTAAAGGACTCCGGACGCCACGCCCCGATGGCGGAGATAAAGAAACAGATAGCGGAGATGACCAGCCCGTTCTTCCTGCCCAGCGATTTGGAAATAAATCCGGCCGCCGCCCCGCCGATCACACAGCCTATCAATGCGCTGGCGATAACGAAACCCTTGATGGCATTGGCCGTATCCTGTAAGTCGGCGGGCAGGTAGGAAATAGACCTGCCCGCAAAGGAGGCCGCCCAGAAACCCAGTACGGCAAGAAGGATGATACTGATGATCCCGCCCTTCCTCGCCCCCAGCAACCGAACGACCTGTGCGCAGATGACGATTCCCACGAGGAACAGGACTACGATCAGCAGAATTTTATACTGCGAGATCATCCGCACCGCATAATCGGCATGCGCAGACTCGGTGATGGGGGTAATATAGAACGCGACCAACGACTTCTCCGCCCCGTTCACCACTGCGGTGTCGTAACCAAAAAGCAACCCGCCGATCGCGGCTACCAGCGTCAGCAGGGTTATATAGGCCTGGCTCACCTTGCTTAAGGAAGCCGTTTTGGCGGAGGTGTCGATCATTACCATATGGAAGCAATTAAAAGGTCGGTGGGTTTTTAAATATACCGGTTGATAAGATTTTCAAGATATTCCTGACGTCCGCTAATCACTTTCGGTTCTCCATTCTTAGCCGCAAGATTCCGCAGGTCTTCGAGACTCAGCTTGCCTTTCTCGAAAGCCGCGCCGTCCCCACTGTCATAGGAAGCATACCGGTCCGCCCGGATCTTCTTATAATCGGATGAGCGCAAGATATTGTCCGCCACGACCAACGCCCTGGCAAACGTATCCACACCGCCGATATGCGCATGGAACAAGTCCGCAGGATCGGTGCTGTTCCGCCGGATCTTGGCGTCGAAATTGATCCCGCCGCCGCCAAAACCTCCGTTATCTAATATGACCAACATGGCTTCCGTAAGCTCATTGATATTGTTCGGGAACTGATCCGTGTCCCAGCCATTCTGATAATCACCCCGATTAGCATCTATAGACCCCAGAACTCCTGCATCAACAGCGACTTGTAACTCATGCGTGAACGTATGTCCAGCCAGCGTGGCATGATTGACCTCGATATTCAGTTTGAAATCCTTGAGCAGATCGTACTGCCGCAGGAAACCGATCACCGTTGCGCTATCGTAATCATATTGGTGCTTGGTGGGTTCGCACGGCTTGGGTTCGATAAAGAAGGTCCCTTTGAAACCCTGCTTGCGTGCATAATCCTTCGACACATGCAGGAACCGCGCAAGATGCTCCTGCTCCCGTTTCATATTGGTGTTCAGCAGGCTCATATAACCTTCGCGGCCACCCCAAAAGACATAGTTCTCGCCACCCAGCGCGATCGTCGCATCGAGCGCCGCCTTCACCTGCGCGCCGGCATGCGCCAGCACAGCAAAATCCGGATTGGTGGCCGCGCCGTTCATATACCGGCGGTTAGAGAAAAGATTTGCCGTTCCCCACAACAATTTAACCCCACTGGCCTTTTGTTTCGCGGCGGCATAGTCCACCAGCGCCTGTAACCGCTTTTCGTTATCGGCCACATCGTTCGTATAGTCTACGACGTCGACATCATGAAAACAATAGTAGGGCAACCCGAGCTTCGTGATGAACTCAAAGGCCGCATCCATCTTATCCTTCGCCCTTGCTACCGCATCGTTTTTCTCGTTCCAGGGATGGAGATGCGTGGGTTCACCAAAGGGGTCTGCACCATTACCTACAAACGAATGCCAGTAGGCAACCGCAAAACGCAAATGGTCTTTCATGGTCTTACCGGCTACGACCTTGTTCGCATCATACCAACGATAGGCCAGGGGATTGTCTGTATTCGGTCCCTCATACGGGATTTCCCCGATACCTTTAAAAAACTCTTTTTGTCCGGTGATAACTGGCATAGCTTATTATTTTATGAAGTTTTGTAAAATTTGTTTCCAATCATGATATAAGGCATCGTATTGCCCTGCCTTGGTAGGTTCGATCCATTGCACCGGCTTCAAACCCGCAAATGCCGCCGCCTCATCGGGGAAGATGCCCGCCCCGATACCCGCGCCCAAAGCAGCGCCGATACTGCCATCGCTGTTGAACAGCTCTACCGGCACATTCGTGGCATTCACAAACGCCTCGCAGAACACGGGGCTCTGGAACATATTCGCCTTCCCCGCCCGGATCACCGCCGGCCGCATCCCGCTGCCCCGCATGATGTCCAGGCCATACCGAAAGGCGAAGGCGATCCCCTCCTGTCCCGCCCGGTACAAATGCGCCGGGCCATGAACATTCAGGTCGGCATTCAACACCTGTGCACCGATAATTTTGTTGTAAAAAATGCGCTCAGCGCCGTTACCAAAAGGCAATACCCGCAGACCCGCGCTCCCCGGGGCCAGCGCCGCCGCCGCCGTATTCAACCCGGCATAATCGCCACGGGTGAGATCCCGTATCCAACGGTTCAGGACACCCGTTCCGTTGATACAAAGCAGGACACCCACCCGCCGCGCCTCAGGGGAATAATTAACGTGCGCAAAGCTGTTGACCCGCGAGCCCGGATCATAGGTCAGCGCGTCGCTAACACCATAGATCACACCCGAAGTGCCGGCCGTAGCAGCCACCTCACCCGGTTTCAGCACGTTCAGCGATAACGCATTATTGGGTTGGTCGCCGGCCTTATAGGTCACCGTCACGCCCTTCTTCAACCCCAGCTCCGCCGCCACACTAGCCGTTACCTCGCCATGTACCGAGAACAAGGGCCGGATCTCCGGGATCACGGACTCGTCAAACCCAAAGGCGCCGAACACATCGCCGCTCAACGTATTCGAAGCAAAATCCCAGAAGATACCCTCGGAAAGCGCAGATATGGAAGTTGTCGCCGCACCCGTAAGCCGCAAGGCTATAAAATCACCGGGCAGCAATACTTTATCGATCTTCGCATAGACCTCCGGCTCGTTCTCCTTGACCCAGGCCAGCTTGGCCGCCGTAAAATTTCCAGGGGAGTTGAGCAGCCGTTCTAGACTCCGCTGCTCGCCTATCGCGGCAAAAGCCTTGTCGCCATAAGGCACCGCCCGGCTGTCACACCAGATAATGCTATCCCGTAATACTTGCTGCTTTTTATCCACCAGCACCAGCCCATGCATTTGATAGGCGATACCGATCGCCGTTATATCCGCGGGATTATAGGCGCCGCTGGCATGCACCCGCGCTATCGCCTGTCTGACCTGCTCCCACCACGTGTCGGGGCTCTGTTCCGCCCAGCCGGGCTGCCGGGAGATGATGGGCGCCTCGGTGTCGGGATACTGCGCCGAAGCCAGCACCCGATGCGTACCCGAATCTACCACTGCAACTTTCACGGAAGAAGTACCCAGATCAATACCCAATAACAACATGGCAAGTAAAATTTATTTAATCATGCGCGCTCCGGGAACGTTCCCGGAAACCACCGCGTCATTCGAGAGTCACCCGAGCGCCTCCCAAGCGTCACCCGAGCGTCACCCGCCCGCGGCGCGGCTAAGAGCGGGTAAATATAAGTCTCAATTTCGAAACTGCAACCGATTGCATAAAGTTTTTTAAAATCCTTAATTTTAATCCCTTAACATCGCATTCTACATGACGGGAAAAAAAGACATCACCATATACGACATCGCCAAAGTATTGGGCCTCTCCCCTGCCACCGTAAGCCGTGGCCTCAAAGACCATCCCGCCATCAACAGCAAGACCCGCAAACGGATCATGGATACCGCCCGCGAGATGGGCTACCGGTCCAATAGCTTCGCCAGCAACCTGCGGATGCAAAAGACCCATACCATCGGCATCATCGTACACGAGCTCAAAAGCCAGTTCATCAGCTCCGTACTCGCGGGGATCGAAAAGGTCACCACCGAAGCAGGCTACGACCTCATCATCGGCCACTCCTCCGAGACCTACCGGAAGGAAGCCGCCAACGTCCACAACCTATTCCATAAACGCGTCGACGGCCTCATCGCTTCCCTCGCTTTCGATACCCGCGACATGGAACACTTTGACCCCTATGTACAAAAGAATATCCCGATCGTCTTCTTCGACCGGGTAGAAGAGTACCCTTACGGCACACGCGTGGTGATCGATAATGTAAAAGCAGGCTATGAAGCCACCGGCCACCTCGCCGCCCAGGGCTGCCGCCGCATCGCCCACATTACCGCCAGTCTTGGCCGAAACGTGTACGCCGGTCGTCTCAAGGGATACCAGCAGGCCCTCGCCGACTATGGTTTGCACTATGAAGAAAACCTCGTCCTCGTCAACGACCTCAGCGAAGCCGCCGCGATGCGTTCGGCCAAACAGATCCTTGCCATGGACCCGAGACCCGACGGCGTGTTTGCCACCAATGATTTTTTTGCTGCTGTATTCTTACAGACGCTCAAGGAAAACGGCGTCCGCGTTCCCGAAGACATCGCCATCGTAGGCTTCAACAACGACGCCATCGGCCGTATCATCCAACCCAAACTCACCACCATCAGCTATCCCGGCGAAGAGATCGGCGAACAGGCCGCCCGCAGCCTCCTCGATCAACTGGCCGGCGTGCCCTCCGCCCATACGACCGACACCATCATCGTCCGCTCCGAACTCATCATCCGCGAATCTTCGCTTCACCGAAAAGTCTAACACCACACACCCCCGCCCCCCCCTACAACAGCCTCATCGCCGCCGGCGTCTGCCCAAAATAACTCTTGAACAACCGCGAAAAATGCGCGGGACTCTCGAATCCCAGCGAATAACAAACGTCGGCAACCCCCATACCCGCCCGCAACATCTCCCGGGCCTTCGACAACCGCTTCTCCCGGATCCACGTCGCCGGCGTGGTCTGGTAGATCGCATAAAAATCCCGCTTGAAACTGCTCAGACTCCTGCCACACAGATACGCCAGATCACTCAGCGACACCGGGTTGGCATAGTTCTCCTCTACCACCTGCGGGATGTCCGCATACACCTGCTGCCTCAGCTGCAACAGCTGCTGCAAGAGGTTCTTATCCGTACTCGTGAGATCATACAACAGCTCCAGCATCTTCAACCGCATCAGCCCGCTGTCGACCTGCTCGTGATCGGTAAAATAAGGCTTCACCATCGTCACCGCCGTCTCCGCCGTAGCCGTAGACTCGATCTTCGCCATCTTCATAAAATCGATGATGAATTCCTCTTTCAAAAAGAACAGCAAGCTGTCATAGACATTGCCCTTGTCCGGGTCACCGGTCTTATGATAATGCATATGCGTGGCCTTCTTCAACAGGAGCATCTCGTTCTTCCGTAACGTATATTGCATCTTTCCAACAATAATGACACTGGTCCCCTCCAGCACCACCGTTAAGACCGGCTCCTCCAGGAACATGCTGCCCGTGAGGCTCGTCACGGTACTGGTATTGGTGCAGGATTCCACAACCGACAACCCATTCAGCGTTAAAGCATTTTTATAATAGGGGGCCTTGATCAACCCTACGGGGACTTTCAGGACTTTCATAGGCTCAAAATTACACAACTAAGTTTTTATATAGTTGTCCTGAACCGAAAAGTCAAGATATTTGAACGTTAAAGTGCAAGGCCAAAAGCCGTATTTCCCGCATCTTTGTGTCGAAAAAATATAAAGCTCATGATACAAGCCAAGGCTTATGCAGCACAAACTCCCACATCCGATCTTCAACCCTGGAATCTCCAGCGGCGCGAGGTAGGCGACCACGATGTCCAGTTCGACATCCGGTACTGCGGCGTTTGTCACTCCGATTTACACCAGATCAGGAACGATTGGTTTCCCGGCATCTTCCCGATGGTCCCCGGCCACGAGATCGTAGGAAAGGTTACCAAAGTAGGCCCCCACGTCAGGAAATACAAGGTAGGCGACACGGTAGGCGTCGGCTGTCTCGTAGACAGCTGCCGCGTATGCGACGAATGCAAAGAGGGTCTGGAACAATACTGTACCAATGGCCACTCCCAAACCTACAACGGTCTGGAACAGGACCATAAGACTCCCACCTATGGCGGTTATTCGAATACCATCGTGGTACACGAAGACTTCGTGCTAAAAGTCAGCGACAAACTCGACCTCCCCGCGGTAGCCCCGCTCCTATGCGCCGGCATTACCACCTATTCCCCCCTCCGCCACTGGAAAGTAGGCAAAGGCCATAAATTGGGCGTAGTCGGTCTCGGCGGCCTCGGCCATATGGCCGTAAAATTCGGCGCAGCCTTCGGCGCCGAAGTCACCGTCCTCAGCACCTCCGCCGGCAAAGAAGCCGACGCAAAAAGACTGGGCGCCCACAAATTCGTGGTGACCAAAGATGAAAAACAGCTCAAATCCGTCAAAGGGTATTTCGACTTCATCATCGACACCGTCTCCGCTGAGCACGACATGAACGTCTATCTCGGTCTGCTCCGGACGGATGGGGTGATGATTTGCGTAGGCGTTCCTTCCAAACCCGCGCCAATCGCCCCCTTCAGCGTCATCGTTGGCCGCAAGAGCTTCGCAGGCTCCTCCATCGGCGGTCTCCCCGAAACCCAGGAGATGCTCGACTTCTGCGCCGAACACAACATCGTCTCCGACATCGAGATCATCGCCATGAAAGATATCATGCCGTCATACGATAGAATGTTGAAAGGAGATGTAAAATATCGCTTCGTGATAGATATGGCAACTTTGTAGGATAACTTGCAATATGTGCAAACCCCCGCTGATCAAAAAGCGGGGGCTTTTTCGTTAGACACTATCTGTAGACACCTATTCTTACTATAAATAAATAACGAAAGAGAAAAAATTGATCTATTTTAGGTAGAAAATATGCCGAAGTCAAATGGCGGCCTCTCCAACCCATGATAAAATAACGACGGCTCAGCAAGAGTTTTACAACCAGAATCGGCAGTCGCTCATTGATGAATATCTCGGTGATCTTCCAAGGGTCATCGACCCCGATGTCATTAGAGACCTTTTTATACCTATCGGCTATGACCGAACCAACGTTCAAAAATTTCAGGGAATTTGTAAACGCCTGACGGCAGACATTTTTGATGAAGTGCTAACCAGAAATAAAGGAAGGGTTCGCAAGGTCATCTTCGCTGCAGGATTGCCTGCAACTGGAAAGTCCACACACTTGAGGCAAATAGCAGGCCGGGAGATTATTTATGATGGAACCATTAACAATGAAGCAAAATTTATTGGCTTCGTTGAAAAGGCGCTTAATTTAGGTTTTGAGGTGCAGGTTTTTATCTATAGTGCCAATCCCGCTAGGGCCTTTGCCAGCAATTTGAACAGAGGCGATACCACAGGGAGGTATGTTCCAATCTCTCAGTATGCGAAGGTAGCGGCAAGTATAAATAAAAGGCAGCAAGTCCTAAAAAAGCATTTCCAGGACCGGGTTAAATTTCGTAATTTTGACCATACAGATTTTAAGGGGAAGTTAAAAAAATTCTCAAAAATCACAATCGATCGCAATGAGCTTAAAGCAATCGCCCGTAAACACAAATTCCCAGACGATCAAACAATTCAAAAAATTCTTGATTAACAAGAAGTCATCGCTTTTCAATGACAAGGTAATGCGCGAAGACCTATTGAAAATCAAAGATCTGTTGGTAAAAATAGAAGATAGGGATTTGCAAATGAGGTCTACCGCTGCTGCAAGAAAACTCGCTGAGATGACGGAAGAAGAAAGAAGGATGACGCTCATGCGGCCGGCAGAAAAGCGCTTCTTTTTGGAGTATAAGGTAAAAAACCCTAAAAATCCATGGAGTTACATCAAGGCTTATCAAAAGAAGTTGCAGGAAGAATACAAGAGTCACCAACACGCGTAACGCCTTCTATATTAACTTCGTCGTCAAGGGTGCTTTATACCCCTTTCCTCACGCCCTCGCCTGCATCGCCCACTTCTTCAGCAACCGCATCAGCTCATCGAGCCGCACCGGCTTACTGATATAGTCGTCCATCCCCGCACTCAGACATTCCTCGCGGTCGCCCCGCATCGCATTCGCCGTAAGCGCCACAATCACCGGCTGCCGGCCAGAAAGCTCGCGGATAGCCCGCGTAGCCTCCAGCCCATCCATCTCCGGCATTTGCACATCCATCAGCACCAGGTCATAGTCCTTCTCCCGTACCGCCGCCACCGCCAGATCGCCATTCTCGACACAATCCGGCTCATAGCCCAGATTACCCAGGATCTGCCGGATCAGCTGCTGGTTGATCAGGTTGTCTTCCGCGATCAAGATCCTCAGCGGATACGACTCCCCGAAAGCAACACTCATCTTCTCCTCGATCTCCGTATTCTCTTCCATCTGCACCGGCACGATCTGCCCCTCTCGCGTCAGGATCGAAAAACTAAACACGGTCCCCGCCCCCGGCTTGCTGCTCACCGAGATCTCCCCACCCATGAGATTCACCAGCTTCTCGCTGATGGCCAGACCCAGTCCGGTGCCGCCATATTTCCGCGTAGTGGATGAATCTACCTGCGAGAAGGATTTGAACAGCATCCCGATCTTCTCGGCGGGAATGCCGATACCGGTATCCTTCACATCAAAACCCAATACAAGCCCACCCGACGCCTCGACGCGCAACAGGCTCACGGATACCAGCACCTCGCCCTCATGCGTGAACTTCACGGCATTGCTCACGAGGTTCATCAACACCTGCCGCAGCCTGAGCGCATCCCCGACGATCTGCGGCGGCACATCCTGATGGATCGTATACACCAGCCGCAAGCCGGATTGCGTAGCCTTTTCATAGAACACCCCAAAAACGCCATCGATACAATGCCGCAGATCGAAAGGCTGCTGCTCGAGCTCCATCTTCCCGGAGTCGATCTTCGAATAGTCGAGGATATCGTTGATGACGGTGAGCAAACTCTGCCCGCAGTTGATGATCGTCTGATTGTACTCCCGCTGCTGACTCGTCAGCGAGGTCTCGGATAGCAGGGAGGCCATGCCGATAACCCCATTCATCGGCGTCCGGATCTCATGGCTCATGGTGGCCAGAAAAATGCTTTTCGCCTTGTTGGCCTGTTCGGCTTCCTGCCGCGCCTTTCGTTCTTCCAGCGTAAGACTCGTCAGCCGCTCCGTCCGCTCCTGCACCTGCCGCTCCAGCGAGCGATTCAACGAGTTGATCGTGTGTACACGCATCCGGTAAAAGGCCACGCCGCCGCCGATCACACACAGCACAGCCAGCAACCGGAACCACCACGTCATCCAAAAAGCCGGCGTGATCTCGACCTGCAGCGCTAATATCTTATCCGACCACTCCCCGTCATTGTTGAGCCCCCTCACCTTGAACGTATATTTTTTCGGATCCAGATTCGTATAGGTTGCCGTGCGCTCTTCACCCACATAATTCCAGCTCTTGTCGAACCCTTCGAGCATATAAGCATATTGCTTCTTCCCCTTGTCCGTATAGTTCAGCGAAGCAAAAGAAAAAGAGAACACCGAGCTCTTATAAGGCAAGGTAATAGACTGCGTCTCGGTGATGCTTTGGGTAAGCGGCGACGCCACTTTGCCATCTCCGCCAATGGACATTTTCCCGCCAATGGGCACTTCCCGGTTAAAGATCTGGAAACCCGTCATCACCAGTGGCGGATCAAAAGGTTCCGATTGCACCTTCTCCGGCTGGATGATATTGAACCCATTGATGCCGCCAAAATAAAGCTCCCCGCTCCGGGTCTTGCAATAGGCCTGCTCCTTGAACTCATTGGCCTGTAACCCATCCGCTGCGCTAAAGTTCTCTATCCGGCCATGCTGTGGATCGAACCTGCTGAGGCCCTTATTGGTGCTGATCCACAGATAGCCGGTGGAATCCTCCAGCACCCCGAAGATCACGTCGTCCGGCAATCCATCCCGCGACGTAAAGGTCGTCCAGCGGTTGGCGGTCACCTCATACCGGGACAACCCTTCCGTGGTGGAGACCCAAAGACTGCCGGCCCTGTCCTCGATGATATTGGTGACGTAGTCGCTGCAAAGGCTGTTCTTGTCCCGCGTATGCCTGTAATGGGCAAAATGACCGGTCAGCGGATCGAACAGATCGATCCCGCCGCCATCCATGCCGATCCACATCCGCCCCCGGCTATCCTGGATGACGCTATGGATCTTGTCATTACCCAGACTGCCCGGAACATCCTCCTGGTGCTGGTAATGGATAAAGCCATGCGTTGCCGGATCATACAATTCCAGACCGCCGCCATAGGTACCGACCCACATCCGGTGATCCCTGTCCTCGCAAAACGTCCACGCGTTATTGTTGCTTAGACTATGCGGATTATCCTGATCGTTCCGGAAATGCTCATAGGCGTTCGCACGCCGGTTGAAGATCGTCAGACCGTCGTTCCATGTACCTATCCACAAATTACCCTGGTGATCCTCCATGGCCCGCAGGACATAGTTGCCACAGATGCTATGCGCATCCCCGGGAATATGTTCATAATGCGTAAACCTGCCGGAGTTGCGGTCGAACAGATTCAGACCGCCGCCATCCGTACCGATCCATACATCGTTATGATGATCCTCATATATGCAAAGAACATGATTGTCACTCAAACTATGTGGTGAAGCCGTGTGCCGGTAGTGTACGAATTTCCGGTTGTCCCAATTGACGAAATCAAGTCCTCCCGCAAAGGAGCCGATCCACATGTTCTTCTTCGAGTCGCAGTAAATGCCATACAGCGAATTGGTGCCGATACTCGACGGGTCGATATCATCGTGCAGATAATGATGAAAGACCCCCAAAGTGTCGAGGATCACGAGCCCGTCGTTCTCCGTTCCCACCCACACATTGCCTTCGCCGTCTTCTCCCAGGGAATTGATGGAATTGCTGCCCAGGCCCGTGGTATCATGCCTTTTCTTGCCAAAATGCAAAAACCGGCCACTGGCCCTGTCGAGCTCATCCAGCCCCGAATTGGTGCCAACCCATAGCCGGTGGTGCCTGTCCTCGGACAAACAGATCACATCGTTGCTGCCGATGGATGCCGGGTTACGCGGGTCATGCTGCATGGACCGAAACGTTCCCCTCGCGCCGTCCAGCAGATCGAGTCCACCACCCACCGTTGCCACCCAGATATGATGATCCGCATCTTCTAACAGATACTTGACACTGTTGTCGCTGAGACTCGTTTTATCCCCGGGGCGATGCACAAAATGCGTAAACCTGCCGGTCGAATCCATCCGGTTAAGGCCGCCGTCGTCGGTTCCCGCCCACAAATGCCCCTGGCTATCCAGCAAAAGACACAGCACGATATTGCTGCTCAGGCTATGCGGATCGGCGGGGTTATGCCGGAAATGCTGCCATCGCTCCGTCCGGCGGTCAAAACGGTCGATGCCGCCACCCCAGGTCCCTACCCAGAGATAGCCATCCGCGTCTTCGACAATGCCCTGCACCAGGTTATTGGCCAGACTATTGTCATCCCCCGCCTTGTTCTTGTAAACGGTAAAGGTGTACCCATCATACCGGTCCAGCCCCTCGCGTGTCCCGAACCACATAAACCCACGGCTGTCCTGGATCGTACAAATGACATTGCTATGCGACAAACCCTGCGCCGTACCCAAATGTACAAAGGAGAGATTGTCGCTCTGGGCGTGGGCAGCATCAACTACCAATAGCAGCAAAAAACACCATAGATGGCGGATAGACAGATACATACTACAAAAGGCCAAAATTCGAAAACGCATGCGAGGTCCGTTTTATTGCGGAAAACTCTTATACGTTCATCCGCATGACGGATGACCCCAAAAGATCAACCGTTCTTAATATTGAAATCCCAGCTTAAAGAGGAACACACCTCCATCCGTCCCCTCCCCATAGCTCGCCGAGAACACCACCTTTCCTAATGGGGCGATCCAAAAGCCGCCGCCATACCCGTCGTGCCATTGGTCGCTGGACAATCCATGCTGCCAGACCCTTCCGACGTCATTGAAGACCAGCAACCCAAGGGTCCCCGGGAAAAAATAGGTGTTGAATTTGGCCAGCTTGATGCGCACATCCACGTTGTGAAAAAAGGCCACATCCCCCGTAAACCGGTACCTGCGATACCCCCTGAGGCCTTCCAATGTCCCCAGGGACTGTCCCTGGTAGAAATCATATTGCCCAAAGCTCTTCCCCCAGCCCACCCGGTTAGCGATCACCAGGCCCGCCCGCGAATTGAAGCTGGTATAGACGGCCATATCGGTGTTCAGTTGCGAATAGGCGTGGCTGACGTCATTCAACCCCCCATAGCTGCCGAACCGCGTCGCCCAAAAGATGCCCCGCGAAGGATCGATCTTGTCATTCCTGTCGTCCACGATCACCTCCGCGTGTCCCCCTAGATAGCTCTTTGGCAGATACAGCGTGGCCGGGTCGAGTCCGTTGATGGCCGTCTGGTTGACAAACCTATCGAAATTATCAGCACTGTCCAGCGTAAAACGCTGGAACGCCGGCCCCAGCGACACCGAGAACACCTTCCCGAACCGCTTCCGCAGGAGTACATCGAAGGCATAGCTGTTATAGCGCGCCCGGTAATAACGAACCTCCTCCTTCTCATCCTTATTATAGACCGTTTCGTTCCCAAAACCAAAGAAGTTCACCGTATTGTTCGGCGCCTTGACATCGGCATCGACGAGCAGGTCCAATTTCCCGATAGCCTCGATCGCCGCAAAATTGTAGTTGAAATCATAGGCTTTCGTAGACAGCGAGTGCAATATGGTCAAGGTCTGTATCGTCTTATAGGGGTTCTTGTGAAAACCTTGTGTGGTATACCGGAAACCTACACCAAGGAACACCCCATCATCCGGGTTGTAGGAAACGCTGAGCAAGGGCGCGACCACATTGTACTTAAACCCCAGCTTGTCTACCGCGTTCACCGCAGGGTCTCCGGATAAGAATGTCCGATAGTTGCCATCCCCGGTAAAACTATTCTTCTCGGTACCGAGATCGTAGATCTTTGTCCTGCCCGCCGGTGCCTTCGCCTCATTCTGATAGCTGTCATTGCCCGGGCCGCCGATGATCCTCACCGTAATGCCGCCGCCCCCCTGCCCGTGGATATGGAACCGGTCATCGCCACCGAGCCCGTAAAGCCGGACCTCCCTGGTAACGGCTGCCAGGAATACCCGATGGTAAAGCTGCTTGCTGACCTTCCCCTCCTTGTTGATCTTATAAATGGTCACCGTCACGGAATCGCTGCCACTGCGCTCCACGTCGAACAGCTCCTGCTTGTCACTGCCATACACACTCACCTGTTTCGAAAGGAACCGGTAGTAACGCATCATCTCCGTTTCAAAATATTTTTTCCGTTCCTTCAGCTTGGCGGTAATGGAAGCCTGCGAATAGCCGCTGATGGCTGCCGGCTGCATCCGCATCGCGGAATCGATCAACGAATCGGTAAGCACGGAGAGCGCACTCTCTGTCGCCTGCCTCCAATCCCCCTCCGTGAGTTCGCTCAGATAGTTATGGTCGAAATTCCGTGCATTGTAATTGAAGGTAACAATGTCCCTGGCCTTTGCCCGGAATCCTTGCAGCTGCGGCGAAGCCCAGTTCGCTCCTGCGAAATGCGGCAGGAATCCCTGGTTGATAAAAAATGGCTGATCCCGGTCACGCGGCACCGGTGACAACAGCTTGCTCTTTCCGTTCTCCTCGACCATCCACCGCCACTGGTCCTCATGGCGATCGAAATCCATCACGAACATATCCAGCAACCGCGCCCTCAACGTGGCATGCTGATCGATCTGGTTGTCGTTGTCTTCCTTCAATAGGTTCTCCAGGTCATACATGTTGTACGTTTTCTTGCCATTGCCCGGCTCATGCTCCTCCAGCATGGCGAAAAGATTGCCATAATCCTCGCGAAATCTCCCGAGACGCGGATCATCCGGCACATACACCAGTATGGGCGTGGCATGCGGCACACGAAGCGCCTTCGCCAGCGGAGGTATAGAAAGCGCCGCATAGGGATAGGAGGCCGAGACGCCATCCGTCACCAGGTCCTTTACAAACTGGTCGCCCACCAGGCTCACCGGTAACGCCCCGTCCGTGACATATTTTTTCACCCCGCGCAACGCATAGGATTCCCCCTGCGCATTCACCATCCGTAACCCGCGCGTCTCCATGCCACCCCCCCGCTGGACCGGCGTCCAGCCCGTCATATCGAACACTTTCACCTTTATGGGCGTCGACCACTCCTTCCTGTAATTGCTGCCCAAAAAGAAACGCTTGAGACCGCCGGCCTGGAACTCCGGGTCACCAACCACCGTGACGCTGTCCGGAAATCGTTTCACGGCCTCCGCAACCTCCAGCTTTGGCCGTAACGGCGCCAAAGACACCGAGTAAAAAGCCTTGCCGCCCTCGGCACCGGCCCCCACCCCGCCCCCGGGCACCGCAAAAAAATCGATCTCCGACTTCCCGCTCGCATGGACCGAGATCGTCGCAAAACCCAGCTCCGACCTCGCCATCAAAGAATAGCGCCCCACCTTCACGCGCGTATGCTTCGATCCCGCTCCGCTTACGACATAATATACGCTGTCATGCTCCAGCAGTTGCAACGAATGCTCATGCCCCGCCACATCCACAATATTGCTATGCCCGCGGATCACCCCTTCGATCTGACTCCGAAAGTCCTGGTATTGGGGACTGCGCGTATCCTGCACATTTCCGAAAACACCCCGGCTGACGGGATAGATCGACCCGATCACCGGCAATGGGATATACAGGGCCGAATTCACCGTCGTAAGCGGGAAGATATGCTGTTTGAGGGTATAATAGCCCCCATGCTCACCATGCGTATACAACGGGTGATGCATCGCCAGCACGATGAGCCTGTCGGGATACAAGCTCACAATGTCCTTCAGGGTATTGATCACCGTCTTTTCATCCTTACAGTCGCACGCGCCCTGCTCACCGGGTTTATCGTTATCGTCCTCCAACCACCACTGACTGTCCATACACACCAGCACGACCTTATCTCCCAGCGGCACTGCTACCGGTCCCGGGCAACCGCCCGAAGGCAAAAGCGCTACATTGGGTAATGCCCGGTTCTTGATATAAGCCTCCTCATTGTTGATCTGCGCCCAACCACCGGCCTTTCCCTGCTTCCAGTCTTGGTTGCCCGGCACAAAGAAAGCCCGCGCCCGCTTCCCCTCGACCACGGAAATTTGATGATCCAGTATCCTCCGGGCTTCCTCCACACCCGGTGTGCCGTCCGCAGGCATCCCTTGCGGATAGATATTGTCCCCTAAATAGACGAGCACGTTGCTCGTGTCATCCCAGTTGACATGCTGCTTCAGCCAGTCACACACGGGGTGATGCGCAGCCGGTGCCTCTCCCGCATCACCCACGAGATACAACCGCCGGATCACCGGGTCGGAGCTCTGCGCGCGAGCCCCACAGAAAAAAAACATTCCCAGGCCGATGATTCCTAAAACTCGTCTCATAATATCAGGTTAAGGCTTGTCATGGCCTAATGAGGCTCATATGAAAAGTACAAGACATTCGCATTCCCCTGCACCCCCTCATTCGAGATATACATATTTCCACGCTTGTCGAAAGCAAGCCCCTCCGGCTGCTTGTATAACACCGGGTCGAGATCATACATCCCCTTGACGGCCCAATGGTCATCCAGCACCACCAGCACCTTGTTGACACTCGAGAGGAGATACCATTCGCCGGTGATAGGATGCCGCGCCAGGGCGCTGGGATGGAATTTTATCTTCGTATGGATACTATGCAGCTTCTCCGCCGGAAGCCGGATCTTGAAGTGATCGGTGACGGCCAGCTTATGCCCGGCCCCATATTGCAATACATAACCCGATACCTCGTCCCGCTGATCGTCATCCGGACAATTCTTACACAAAACGATCAGCTTCCCGCCCGCATCCGCAAAGAGCCCCTCATATTCCCCGCGCGGCAGGATATGGATATACGACTGCACAGCCTTGCTGTCGCCGCCATGTATCAGCCCTACCGGAAAAACGTAAAGGCTTCCATCACTCCTGAGCACCACGAACTCGGCATCGTTCAGGATCGCGACATCTTCATAATCGCCGTGTTTGCCGAACTTATAGGACGGGAACCGGTTGTCACCCAAATGGAAATAATAAAGCCGCCCCCGCTCGTCCTCGATGGCATAAAGCGTATCGTCATTGCCCCGGAGCATACAAATGCCCGAGATCTCATGCAGCGACTCGCTCATAACATATTTCTTCGGCGCACCCAGGTCATACCCCGGTGGGCCGTCCGCACCCCGCTGACTTGGGCGCGTGCCCGATTTCCGGACAGTCGTATCCGTCGCCGTACCCGCACCCCCATGACAACCCTTGCACGAAGAGCAGAGTCCCACGCAAAGCCAAAGGCCCGCCAAAAATATTTTATGCTTTAACATCATCGTAAGTTTGACCGAAGAAGACACGCCGCGGCCGCCTACCAAAGGACCCCCACCCGCAAGGCCCGTAACCCACTGACACCCTGCAGTTCCTCCAACTCCAGGCGCTCCACCTGCAACGCCAACATTCCCTTCTCCTGCAGATACCGGATATACCCTTCGTACTCTTCCGCCTCCCGGTCGTTAAAATAAATGATGGCGATCATCCCGGGCTGCGTCAACCGCTCACCCGTCTCCCTCGCCCGCACCTTGTCGATGCGTTTCTTGACCACCTGGTACCGGATATTGTAACCGCCCTCTACATCGAACCGCCGCTCGTCCTTCCGGAAACTGATATCGATAGCCGTACTATGGACAAAGATCAATTGTGTGGTCTGCAAGGGAGTAGTCATCTCCTGCAGCAGATTATGCGTATCCCGGGCGATTAGAGCCATCGATGTCAACTGCCACAAACGCAGATTACGTAAGTATAGCAGATCGAAGGGCCGGTCCGGCGCGATCGCCCCACCTATATACAGATCGTATTCCACCCCGTCCGTCCGGAATTTTTCAAAATAGCTGGGATAGGACGCCTGCAGCTCGGGCACGCTCCTTTCGAGCGATTCATTCACCGTCCGGTTGATCAGCTTGATACAGGTCTCCAGGCTACGCCGCGCGGCAAAGGCCTCACCAGTCTCTTCATCAATCGACGTAAGATAACGATCCATCAGCGAAGCCAGATCGGGCCGGCTTTGAGCAAAATGCGCTAGAAACGTACCTACCTTTTCCTTCAGAAAGGCATTCAAATTGAGCTCGTCGGCCGTAGTCAACGCACCCGCCAGCGCAGACTGCCATTTTTGAGTCTGGTGCATCATCTCGTCCACCAACTGCATGGTCACCACCTTTTGCAACCCCGCCAGCGCATCGTAAAGCAACCTGAACTGCGTCTCGAGATCCCGCCGCAACGCACTATTGCGCTCCATCGTGGAGTTCCGGATATCGATCGCCCCATATAACGGATAAACATCCTTGAAATACACCGTCTCCAACACCGGCTCCTTTCCCTGCTGGGCCGTCCGGTCATAATGCCAGGCGATCTCATTGAATTTCCATTCCACCGCCGGTTGAATAGAAGTAAAATTCTCTTTTACGATACTCTTGATCCGCTGGTCGAATTCATCGATGGCATGTTGCAACAACTGCGCTAACAAAGGGATCACCACCTCCAGCTTCGCCAGTAGCTCCGCGTTCAAACAGTTCACTTTATAGCTCGAAAGTTCCAGTACCCCGGCCAGCCGGTTATTGTAATACACCGGCAACAGCGCATACGAATGGATCCCCGCCCGCCGCAGCGACTCCAGATAATAAGGCTCACCCGCCCCGGCATCGGGGATCGTTTCATAAAGGATCAGCCGCGGCTCCCGGAAGAGACGGTCCACAAGACACAGATACGTTTCCTCTACTTCCTCTTTGGCACTGGCCAGCTTCGATAACACGGTATGATTACGGATATCGTCCGAATACACCGGCTTGCCATTGACCTTGAATAATGGAATTCCGCCGAACCGGATATCCTTGCTCCCCGCCAGCACATTCAGATAATGCATGATCTCATGCCGGTGGGCCGTCTTGTCAAGCCGCTCGGGATTCAGGATCAACCCCTTGATGCTCTCGACGACATAATGAGTTGTAATATCGGTGACTGTCAATGCCGAAATGCCTTCGAACCGAAAGGCGCTCAACGGCAGATGTTCTTTCAGCCACTCGAGCGCTTCGGGCAACGAAGGCCTGGTAGTCAGAAATTGCGGATCGAACGCCGGTAGCTTCCCCTTGGGCACGATCTCGACAAACCGCAGATCGAGATTCAGCTTGTAGAAATGCGCCAAACCCGTGTCCCTGTCGGTTAGACTCCGGACGACACTGGTCCCCGGCGCAAATTCGAAATGGTATAATTTTTTTAAGATAAGCGAATAGATCAGCTCGAGATTCACCTTCTTCCGCACCGTCTGACCGTTCTCCATCATACAGGCCTTCATCTCATGCGTCACAGGATCACGCAGCTTATCATAAAAAGCATCGGTGCCATAAAAGACCACCGGCGTCACCGGCACACTCAGCGCCCAGGCGGTCTCCCCTTCATCTGCCAATGGCGGAAAAATGGCCATGAACATCAGCTCCAGCAGCTCGCCATATTGGCCGATATCCTCCAGCGGGACACAATACTTACCCTGCAACCGCTCCTCGAAATAATGGAGCGCCATATCCAGGAACTTCACTCGCATGGTCTTTTCCACCAGCCGCCGCTCCTTCAGGAAATCGACGAACCCCTTGAACGAAAGGCCCACATCCAGCTGCTCCGCTCCTTCCAGCTTTTGCACGATATGTAAAACAGAATTCTGCATAGGTCAATGAATTTTCGCCTGGCCCGTGGCCCATCAGGGGCTACCGCTGCGGAAACGCAAGCGCCGCGATCAAAAAGGCCAACACCGAAGCGATCAGCCCGTACATAAAGACATTATACGAAAGCCGCAGCCAGCGGTACTTCTTTCCAAGGGCGATCCCTTGAAAATAGACATCCCGGATCAGACTGCCGTACAGAAAATCTTTGTCATCCATCATTATCAACATCCCATCGGCATAATCTTCCAGACTCATCCGGTAGAAATTGCCAAAGAAAAGCAGATTGACCTTCTTCTCATCGAGGTCGGCCTTACTAAACGTTCCCGGTGGAATATGCGGCCGAGTGGCAAGAATGGAAAAAACTATCGTGATGAGATTCACCGTCAGCAGCAGCGTGGCGGGAATAGCCAGGTTCGTATGATCCTCTATCTTTCGCAGCAGCAGGCTCAATAACACGGAAATGATGATAGCGTTGACCTGGATAAGGATATGCGCCTTGCTGTCGGCCTGCGAGCTCAGCCTTTGGTTGTTGTTCGACGTGATCCGAAAGACCGTGTCGATCCCACGCCCCGGGTCCTTATCCTTGTCCTTCTTGCCCTTCTTCTCCTTCTCGCCGCCTCCATTATCATTAGCGCCATCGACCCCATGCTCGCGTAACAACCCCTCCAGCGCATTATCGCCGTGTTCGGGATCTTTCAGCTTTAATTTGTTCAGGTTCTCGAGCTGCTTTTCATTCAACAGCAACCGGCAATAATCGGTGTAGTACTGGTGACCTTCCAATAGCCGGATAGTACTCCTCCTCCATTCTTCCTTGCTGATCTTCCGGCCCCCTGTCGCCTCGGCCTCCTTACGCATGAGCTTGTTCCGTTCATTAAAGGCATCCGTCCCGAAATGGAACAGGTCGGCATCACATACGATCTGCTCCGTTCGTCCCACGGCCCGCTGCGGCAGCTGCGTAGCGATGATACACCTGCTAACATCTTCGACCACAGCTCGTTCGACACCCGTTCCTTCCAGATAGGCCTGCGCCATCCTGGCCCCGCGCTCCTCATGCCCCTTGGCACCGCCACTGAGATATCCGATGTCATGGAACCAGGCGGCAATCGAAACGGTAAAAAAATCCGCATCGCCCAGCTGATAATGCTGCGCGATCCGCGTAGCCGCCTCCACCACCTGCTCCGTATGCTTTATATTATGGTAATAAAGATTTTCAATGACGTGGTGGTCAAAATAATTCCTGACGTAATGCTGCGCCTGTTCCAGTATTGTGCTGTATTCCATAAGTCGATGGAAAAATAACAAATAATTGGTACATCTCATGCGGCCTCCTCCGGAGGCCGCACCCGCCGATACTTCACGAGATTGATCAGCAACACACTACTCAAGATCACCACCAACCCCACCAGCTGTAGCCCCGTAAGCCGCTCGCTGTTGAAAACCGCCCCAAGCAGCACCGCCACCACGGGATTGATATAGGCATGGGTACTCACCTGGGTAGCCGGCCGCACCGACAACAGCCAGACAAAAGCGCTATAGCCCACGAGCGATCCCATTGTCACCAGGTAGAAGATCCCAGACCACGCAGACCATGGAACCGCAGCCGGCTCGAAATGCCGCCATTCTCCCCACACGAGGCTCAACGGCAAAAAGATCAGCCCCGCCGCCATCATCTGCCAGCCGGCATTGACAGCATTGGACACCGGGGCGCTCCGGTATTTGGAATACAACGAACCCGCCGCCCACGAGATCGACGCACATACCAGCACGGCAAGCGCCGCCATCCCATGACCATGCCCTGCAGTATTGTTTCCGCCCGTAAGACTGTCCCAAAACAACAGCAGGACCCCGGCAAACCCTACCACCAACCCCACGATCGTACTGGGACTGCTGAAATTCACCGCCCATTGCCTTCTGTCCAGCAACACGAACCACACCGGCCCCGAAGCAAGCAGGATCGCCGCCAGCCCGCTGGGAATATATTGCTCGGACCAGATCAGCCCCCCATTACCGCAAACCAACAAAAGAAAACCGCTCATCGCCGCCGGCTTGATCGCCGCAGGAGAAAATACCGGCTTCCGCGTAATAAGGCAGTACCCCAGCATCAACAATCCGGCGAGTAGATAGCGAAAAGCCCCCACCAGCATCGGCGGGATATGCGCAACGGAAAGCTCGATAAAGAAATACGTAGATCCCCAAACGAGATAGACGATCGCAAAAGCAAAGATCACCATGGGAACAGACGCAGGTCGTTCGGTAGGGTTCGTCATAAGCCTCCTCCTCCCGCGGTAGCCACCCCGGCTTGCTCACCACCCGCAAGCCCCGCCGCCACTTTCTCACTTTTCTTATGATGACTCAGATAATGTACCACCTTATGCTCCAGCCAGTGATGCAACGGCACCATCCCCGCTGCCAGGACGATCTTCAAGAGCAGCACCTTCCAGGGCTCCTCCGCCGTCCAGATCTGGATCTGCTTATCCGCCAGCATTATGATGAATTCAAAAAGGAAGATAAAGGACACGAATACCAACGCCCGGATCAACCACACCGGCACCGATAGCCGGGCCAGCATCACCAGCGCGACAAACAACAGCACCAGCCCCATCGTGAAACCCATGTACTGTATATTGTGCCGGTGTTCCGTCTTCAACCGCTCCTCCTCCGCCAGCCGCTCCCGCCGCCGTTGGTCATTCTCCACCTCCAGTTTCATCAGATCCGTAGCCTGCGTCTGCGTCCGGATACTATCCCGTTCCTCCGCGCCCCGCTGCTCACAAACCAGCGCCGCCGGAAAATTGCGCACAGCCACATAGAGACTCTCCAGCGAATCCGTGGTCTTTTCTTCGTTCTTCAAACTGCCCGTCGCCGCCGCCAATGCATAGGCCTTGTTGAAATACTGGATGGCCTGCCCGGGCTTATTCACCTTTTTATAATACTCGCCAAAATCCATGTAAAAATCGATCTGGATGTCCGGTGTACTATTCGCCATCGTCTCAGGCTCCGATTTCCGGAAATAATACAAGGCGCTGTCGTACCGCCCCTGATGGGTATAGTTGACGGCCAGGAGCTGGTCGACATAAAAATCAAAACCCAGTTCATGAAAGATGTCCAGCAGATCCTTGTGTGCAAAAAGATACTGCACGCCCTGCTCATATCGCTGGGTCTTGAAATAGAGGATGAATATCTTCTCGTAGGAATTCACCTTGAGCAAGTCGAATCGGAATGTATCGGTGACATGGATACTTTCCTCATACATCTTCAACGCAAGATCGGGCTGCTCCTTTAACAGGAACACATCGCCGATCTGCAACAGATCCTGGGCCATATCATTGCTCCACCTTACCCGGTCTTCATCATATACCTTTAATGCATAATCAAGCGACTTGTCATACTCCCCTATGATGCCATAGAAATAGCGCAGATGGGCATAGCAAATCCGCAGCAGCTCCGGCTGCCCGCTTTTCTCCGCCACGTCCAGCGCATTCAGATAATTGCGCAACGCCAGTAACATCTGATTCATGGATACATAGATCTGGCCGGCCGTGCAGAAAGCCTTCACCTTGGCCGTATCGTTATCGATACCGGCGGCCACTGCCAGCGCCTGCGTGCTGTATTCCAACGCCTTTACGTCATTGCCCCGGTCATCCGCAACGTCGGCGTAACCACAATAGACGGCTACCAGCAGATCTTCCAGCCCATTCTCCCTGGCTACCAGCTCCGCCAGGTGCAGATTTTTGGTGGCCTGGGTAAGATTATCCGCCAACGACGGATTACTCAAAAATCTTTCAGTATTCCGCAGATACGTGGTCGCAATCAACCGCGGATCACGACTCAATTGCGCGAGTTCGATCGACTGGGAAGCATATTCATCGGCCTTCGACCGCTCGATAGTCATGTGGGCAAGCTCCACCAGCTGGTCGATCTTATCGGCAGTGCCTTTTGCCGTATCCAGCCGGTGCCGGACACTGTCTATATGTGATAGCTTCCCATCCTGGGAATACCCCAGGGTGGCACACAACGTAAGAAGGAAAAGGTTCAATAAATGGGGAAAAAGTCGACGCATAAGCAGTATTTAATAGGAGCCGCCCTCGGGGCTTCGGCTGCCTAAAGATACCAAACCAACGCCGGGTCCCATTCATTCTCTGGTGGGAATTAATAGCTCGCGAATATCCACATCCAGCGCCAGGGCCATGTCCCTGAGTAGCCTCAATGTAGGCTGAAATTCATTATTGCAGATCCGTGTCACGCTATTGGGAGCGACACCGACTCTGATCGCCAACTCCTTATGCGATATATCTTTTTCTGCTAAGACAGCCTTGATTCTGTTTATTTTAGTCTTTTTTTCCATCTCTTCAGCGGTTTGAGGGGCAAGACAATTTAGTCATTTCTTGTATAACTAGCACGCAAAAGCGAAGATAATCTTCTAGGAATCAATGTATTCGAAAAATGTCCAACCCGTCATTGATATTTTTACATACGTATATCGTATCATAAAATAATTTTTACGTATCTTATCCTCCGCGATAAAATTTTGGTTACATCCCTGGCATTTTAACGTAATATGTTCCGGAACTCGCCCCTCAGCAACCCGGATTCCGCCGCCAGAAGGTTTCATTATTCCATGCAAAAAGCCGGCCCACCCTCCAAATGCCCCCATGCCACCCACCCCCTGAGTCGACGCGCCGGCGGTCCAGCCCCGGCTTTTGGGGACACGGGGCAATTTTATTTTTAAAAACAAAAAAATAAATGTTTATTTGACAGGAATTCCCACAACAGCAAAATTTAAAACCCAGGCCTTCGCCATATGGTACAAGACAATTTCGTCATCGGGGTGGACTACGGTACCGACTCCGTTCGTTCCCTCCTCGTAAATGCCGCAAACGGCAAGGAGATTGCATCCGCCGTTTTCCTATATCCCCGTTGGAAAGACGGTCTCTACTGCAACCCCGCCGGGAACAGATTCAGACAACATCCCCTCGACTACATCGAAGGACTCGAATATACCATCAAAGCCTGCCTCCAAAAAGCCGGCCCGGCCGCAGCGCAGGCCGTCCGGGCGATCTCCATCGATACCACCGGCTCGACACCAGTAGCCGTAGACGCCACCGGCACGCCCCTCGGCCTGCTCCCCGAATTCGAAAAGAACCCGAATGCCCTCTTCGTACTGTGGAAAGACCACACCGCAGTAAAAGAAGCTGCGGAGATCAATACCCATGCCGAACGCTTCGACGTCAATTATCTTCAATTCGTCGGCGGGGTCTATTCCTCGGAATGGTTCTGGGCCAAATTGCTGCACATCCTTCGCGTGGACGAGAAGGTTAGAAAGGCCTGCCATTCCTGGGTCGAACATTGCGACTGGATCCCCTTCCTGCTCACCGGCGGCAACGACGTGAAACAAATGCGCCGCGGCGTCTGTTCCGCCGGACATAAAGCCCTATGGGCAAAAGAATATGGTGGCTTACCCCCGGAAGAATTCTTCGCCAGCCTCGACCCGCTCCTCAAGGGATTCCGTACAAAACTGTTCACCGATACCTATACTTCCGGCCAACCCGCAGGCCATCTCTCAAAAGAATGGGCGGAACGCCTCGGCCTCTCTACCGATACCATCGTCGGCGTAGGCGCCTTCGATGCCCACATGGGCGCCGTCGGCGGCCAGATCGAAGCCTACCATCTCAGCAAGGTCATGGGCACCTCCACCTGCGATATGCTCGTCGCCCCGCTGAAAGAAGTCGAAGGAAAACTGGTGCGCGGCATCTGCGGTCAGGTTCCCGGCAGTGTCATCCCCGGCATGATGGGCATGGAAGCCGGCCAGAGCGCCTTCGGCGACGCCTATGCCTGGTTCCGCGAACTTATCGCCTGGCCATTGAAACAACTCACGTCAGACACCCTCACGCCGGCTCAACTGCAAACGGCTGCCGACCGCATCATCCCCGAACTCAGCCGCCAGGCTGCAGCGCTGCCACAAGACGCGCACAGTGAACTCTCGCTCGACTGGCTCAACGGCCGCCGCACCCCCGATGCCAACCAGGAACTCAAAGGCGCCATCACCGGCCTCAGCCTCGGCAGCGACGCCCCCCGGATCTTCCGCTCCATCGTGGAAGCCACCTGCTTCGGCGCCAAAACCATCGTCGACCGCTTCATCAGCGAAGGCATTCCGGTAAAAGGGCTCATCGGCCTCGGCGGCGTAGCAAAAAAATCCCCCTTCATCATGCAGCTCATGTGCGATGTCCTGGACATGCCGCTACGCATCCACTCCTCCGAACAGACCTGCGCCCTCGGCGCCGCCATGTTCGCCGCGACAGCCGCCAACCTCTATCCCAAAGTCGAAGACGCCATGAACGCCATCGGCCAGGGCTTCGACGCCACCTATACCCCCGACCCCAGCCGCACCGCCGTCTACGCCGCCCGCTACCGGGAATATGCACGGCTCGGCAATTTCATAGAGCAAACAACCAAATAAAATGAGCAAATACACCGATATTCAGGAAGCCGCTTACGAGGCGAACAAACAACTGCCCAAGCTGGGACTCGTCCTTTTTACCTTCGGCAATGTCAGCGCCGCCGACCGCGACGCCGGCATCTTCGCCATCAAACCCAGCGGAGTTCCCTATAGCGAACTCACACCCGAGAAAATGGTGATCGTCGACTTCGATGGCAAAACGGTCAAAGGAAAACTTCGCCCGTCCTCCGACACCCTCACCCACGCCGTACTATACAAACACTGGGAACACATCGGCGGCATCGTTCATACCCATTCGACCTACGCCACCGCCTGGGCCCAGGCCGGTCGCGATATCCCGATCTATGGTACGACACACGCCGACCACAACACCGTCGACATCCCCTGCGCGCCACCCATGAACGACGAGATGATCCTGGGCGACTATGAATACCAAACCGGTTTTCAGATCATGAACGCCTTCAACGAGCGCGGCCTGTCGTATCAGGAAGTCGAAATGGTGCTCGTAGGCAACCACGCTCCCTTCACCTGGGGGAAAAGTCCCGAAAAAGCGGTTTACAACAGCGCCGTCCTCGAATCGGTTGCCCAAATGGCTTATCTCACCGAACAGATCAAAACCGACGCCCTCCGCCTCAAAGATTCGCTAATCAAAAAACATTACGAACGTAAACACGGTCCGAACTCCTACTACGGACAATAAATAAACCAAATACATGGATTTAAAAACATTCGAGGTCTGGTTCGTCACCGGCAGCCAGCACCTCTACGGCGAAGAAACATTAAAACAGGTAGCAGCACACTCCCAAACGATCGCTAAAGCGCTCGACGCCGATAAAAAGATCCCCGTCCGCGTCGTATACAAACCCACGGTAAAATCACCGGAAGAGATCTACCAAATCTGCGCGGAAGCGAACAACGCCCAACATTGCATCGGCATCATCGCCTGGATGCATACCTTCTCGCCGGCCAAGATGTGGATCGGCGGCCTCAAAGTGCTCCATAAACCGCTCCTCCATCTGCATACCCAGTTCAACCGCGACATTCCCTGGGGCGAGATCGACATGGATTTCATGAACCTCAACCAAAGCGCCCACGGCGACCGCGAATTCGGATTCATGATGAGCCGGATGCGCCTTGACCGGAAGGTTGTAACCGGCCACTGGCAGGACCCCTCCACCATCGACCGCATCAACGCCTGGAGCCGCGCGGCAGCCGGCTGGCACGACTGGCAGGGTGCCCGTTTCGTTCGCTTCGGCGACAACATGCGCTATGTCGCTGTCACGGATGGCGACAAAGTAGAAGCCGAAATGCGTTTCGGCTACTCCGTAAACACCCATGGCATCGGCGACCTCGTGGATACCATCAAACAAATCGCGGACAGCTCCGTCGATCAACTCGTGAAAGAATATGCCGATAAATACAAACTAGCTGCCGGCCTGAAAAAAGGTGAAGTCCTTCACGAGTCACTAAAAGACGCGGCCCGCATCGAACTCGGCCTAAAAACCTTCCTCATCGAAGGACGCTACAAAGGCTACACCGATACCTTCGAAGACCTGCATGGCATGGTACAGCTACCCGGCATCGCCTCGCAACGACTGATGGCTGATGGCTTTGGCTTCGGCGGTGAAGGCGACTGGAAGACCGCCGCCCTCGTCCGCGCAATGAAGACCATGGGCAGCGGCCTGCCCGGCGGCAACTCCTTCATGGAAGACTATACCTATCATTTTGAACCGGGTAACGAGCTGGTCCTCGGCGCCCACATGCTCGAGATCTGCGAATCCATCGCCGACGGTCCCGTATCCTGCGAGATCCATCCCCTCGGCATCGGCGGCAAAGCCGACCCCGTTCGCCTCGTCTTCAACTCCGCCGCCGGACCGGCCATCAACGCGTCCATCGTCGACATGGGCAACCGCTTCCGCCTCCTGGTGGGTGAGGTCGAAGCCGTAAAACCCGTCCATAAATTACCCAAGCTGCCCGTAGCCCGCGTGCTCTGGAAACCTTATCCCGACATGCGCACCGGCTGCACGGCCTGGATCCTGGCCGGCGGCGCCCACCATACCTGCTACAGCCAAAACCTGACGGCAGAACACCTGCGCGATTTCGCGGACATGGCAGGCATCGAGTTCGCCCTCATCGGCAAGAACACCGAACTCTATCAATTCCGCAACGAACTCCGCTGGAACGAAGCTTATTACAAATAAAACCTAAAAGGGGGCGCATCATCGCCCCCTACTCTTAAAACCTCGCTTGCATATGAACAGGAATCTCGTCTTCTCCGACTACGTAGTCTTCATCGTCTACTTTATCATCGTAGCCGTCTACGGCCTTTGGATCTATCGCCGGAAAAAGAAAGCCGTCACCGAAACCAAGGACTTCTTCCTCGCCGAAGGCACCCTCACGTGGTGGGCCATCGGCGCCTCACTGATCGCCTCCAATATCTCCGCCGAACAGTTCATCGGCATGAGCGGCGACGGCTTCTTTGCCGGTATCGCCATCGCCGCCTACGAATGGATCGCAGCGATAGCCCTGATCATCATCGCGATCTGGTTCATCCCGGTCTACCTGAAGAACAAGATCTATACGATGCCGCAGTTCCTCAAGACGAGATACAATGAGACCGTAGCCCTCATCATGGCCATCTTCTGGCTCCTGCTCTACGTCTTCGTCAACCTTACCTCCATCCTCTATCTCGGCGCCGTCGCCATCAATGGCCTCGTCGGCGGTGAATACCTCCACCCCATCATGATCGGGCTCGCCATCTTCTCCCTCGTGATCGCCCTCGGCGGCATGAAGGTCATCGGCTACACGGACGTGATCCAGGTTGGCGTCCTCATCATCGGCGGCCTCGCCACCTCCTACCTCGCCCTCACCGTCGTGGCAAAGAATTTCGGCCTCGGAAATGACGCCCTCGCCGGTTTCAACGCCATGCTGAAAGATGCCCCCGAACACTTCCATATGATCTTCCACAAACCCACCCCGGCATCCAGCCAGCTCCAGATCGACAAATTCCTCATCCTCCCCGGTCTGGCTATGTACGCCGCCGGCCAGTGGATCGTAAACCTCAACTATTGGGGTTGCAACCAATATATCACGCAACGTGCGTTGGGCGCGAGTCTCACTACGGCCCGCACCGGCATCCTTTTCGCCGGCTTCCTCAAACTCCTGATGCCCATCATCGTCATGCTCCCGGGTATCGCCGCCTGGGTACTCTACAAACACGGCCACCTCAACCTCGAAGGAGGCAGCAAGGACTACGCCTACTCCGCCGTCCTGGGTTTCCTGCCCGCAGGACTCAAAGGCCTCTCGATAGCCGCGTTGACCGCCGCCATCGTCTCCTCCCTGGCCGGTAAGATCAACAGCATCTCCACCATCTTCACCCTCGACGTCTATAAAAAGTATTTCAATAAAGAAGCCGACGAACAAAAGATGGTCCGCACCGGCCGTATCTCCATCGCCGTCGCCCTGGTGATCGGCATCCTCTTCACCTGGAAAGACCTCCTGGGCATCAGCAGCAGCGGTGGCTTCACCTATATCCAGAAATACACCGGCTACATCAGTCCCGGTATCCTCGCCATGTTCCTCCTTGGCATGTTCTGGAAACGCACCACCGGCGCCGCGGCAATAGCCGGCCTCGTCACCGGTCTCGCCCTTTGCACCTTCTTCAATGAGTTCGCCCCCCAGGTCATCGGCCACAACACCTGGCTCTATACCGCCTACCCGACCCAGATAGCCCAAAATGGCGCGCTGGTCACCGTCTGGCAGATCCCCTTCCTGATCTGTATGGGCCTCGCCTTCCTTTTCACCCTGATCGTGATGATCGGCTTCAGCCTCGCCGGCCCAAGGATCAATCCCAAGGCCTTCCTGTTGGACCGCGAAATGTTCAAGATAAAGCCCCAAACCCTGGCTCTAATCGTAGCAACGCTAATGATATTCGCAGCACTTTATGTAAAATTCTGGTAGAATCGTTATTTTCACCGGGATTTTATCGAATAACAAATTCTATTTATATGAAATATTCAGGCGAGACCCGCATGCTGGTCGCCGTTGACTGCATCATTTTTGGGTTCGACGGTGCAGATATCAAGCTCCTCCTCATCCAACGCGGTCTCAAACCCGAGAAAGGCCGCTGGAGCCTCATGGGCGGCTTTCTCCGGCAGGAGGAAAGCCTCGAGCAGGCCGCTAACCGCATCCTCAAAAAACTCACGGGTATCGAAGGCGTATATATGGAACAGCTCCGCGCCTTCGGCGAACCCGACCGCGATCCCGTAGAACGTACACTAAGTATTGCTTACTTCGCTCTTATAGATATCCATCAATACGAGAAACAACTCAGCAACGACTATCATGCAGAATGGGTACATGTACACAAAATGCCCGAACTGATCTTCGACCACAAACGCATGGTCGAGATTGCGAAGAAGCAACTGCGCTATAAAGCCGCCCTCCACCCCATCCTCTTCGAATTACTGCCGGCAAAATTCACCATCCCGCAACTGCAAACGCTCTACGAAGGCATCTATGACACCACCTTCGACAACCGCAACTTCAGCCGCAAAGTGCTCTCTACCGAACTCCTGATCAAGCAAAAAGAAAAAGACAAAGCAAACTCGAAGAAGGGCGCCTTCTTTTACAAACTCGACAAAAGGAAATACAAAGCCAACTTCACGGCCTTCCTCAACTTCATCCCCAATCCCGACAAACTATTGATCTAAAACCCACTGCCAGATTCCTTTTGCCCCGCCCCAGCCGCAACCCCCGCGGGTTTCGCCCACCCCAAAACCCTCGGCTACCCACCCACCTTTGCCCGTGCAAACGTTTGCGCTTCTATAGAACTTCTTCAATCCTTTTACGCAAACGTTCCCGGAAAAGCAACGCAGCCCTGTATTAATGCGTAGTGGTTACACAAATCCTTTATTTTTGTATAAACACAAGAATTAACGGCCCCAATGATTTGTATAATTCCACAAGAATGGTAATTTTGACGGTTATCTGTCCTGAACACGGCCCGAACCTTATTTACTTATTGGTCCGCCAAAGGCGGATCGTCCGAAGCACAAACATTTTTTTATATTTTTAGTTTTGAATGGTCACAAAAGTCGTGACGCGAGGCCAATTTCTATTGGCCTCTCTTTTTTTAGCGGGCCGTACATTTCCCATAGGACCCAGCGCCATAAAAAAACCTCCACCAATCGGCAGAGGTTTATGTTTTACTCCCCATCACTATCTTTAGTTGATCCCACCGTAATGTTATAAAATACTCTCCTAAGCACCCACAGGCAAATATGCACAGCCCGTGCATAAGCCCGCGCGCCCCTCGCTGCGATACGCCCCGCCCCGCAGCCACCGCCCCCCCAATCACCCTCTGATATGGTATGCCTTAGGCTGCACAAAAGCGCGGATGCCCTGATACGATAACGTCATTCCCAACCCCGAATGCTTTCGCCCCGACCAGGGCAAACCAGCCGAGACCCGGTCGCAACAATTCCAATAGACCGTGCCGGTATTCAGCTGCCGCATCACCACCTCGGCACGCTCATAGCTCCGAGAATATACCGCCGCCGTCAGCCCATATTCCGTATCGGCCATCAACGCTACCGCCTCCGCATCATCCTTCACCCGCTGTATCCCTACCACCGGCCCAAAAGATTCTTCCGTCATCAGCTTCATCGTATGATCCACATCCACCAATACCGCGGGCTGCATAAAATAGCCCTTCCCTTCAAGCGCCTTGCCGCCATAGACCAAACGCGCCCCCTTATCCACCGCATCCCTGATCTGCGCCAATAAAAACTCCCGCTGGCCCGGACGGCTTAACGGCCCCACATCCGTTCCCTCCCGCGCAGGATCGCCGATCACCAGTTTTCCTGCCCGCTTCGCATAGGCATCGACGAAAGCATCATACACCTTCTCCTGCACATAGATCCGCTCCACCGCGCAACAGCTCTGACCGTTGTTATAAACAACACCTTCCAATGCCGCCGCCGCGACTTTTTCAATGTCTTCGACATCATCCATGACGTACAACGGATCTTTCCCCCCAAGTTCCAGCTGCACCGGCACCAGCTTACCCGCGACCTTTTCTGCAATCGATTGCCCGGTACGATAGCTGCCCGTAAAAAAATACCCATTCACCGGTAGTTGTAATAGCCACTCTCCTGCCTTACCTTTACCCGCTACCAGTTGAAAAACATTTGCAGGCACACCAGCCGCATGCAGCAGCCGCTGAATATGCAGCCCCGTGAGCGTAGCATATTCCGACGGTTTATACAACACCCCATTCCCACCGAGCAAAGCCGGTATGAACACATTTACCCCTACGAGGTAAGGATAGTTCCACGCGGAGATATTGGCTATGACCCCCAGCGGTTCATAGACTATCTTTTCGCGCGTAGCCCCCTCCGTTACAACCCATTCCTCCGCCAGCCACCGCGCCGCATGGTCCAGCAGCCATCTGGTCCGGCTCCTCGCGCCATTCAATTCATTAAAAGATTGCTGCAAAGGCTTGCCGCTCTCGGCTGTCAGCGTCTCCGCCAACACAGGCGCCTCGGCCTCCAGCAGTTCATAGAATCTTTCGATACATGCTATCCGCGCATCGACCTTCAGCGCCGCCCACTCCGGCTGCCCCTTGCGCAATAAAAAATATTTTTCTCTCACCGAGGCCTCGGTATCTTCTATCACTTCTTCAATAATTTTTTCCGTAGTCGGGTTAATGATTTGCATATTAGAACTTTGAGTTGATCTGATGAATGAACAAAAATAATTCAAAAATTTATTGCCTATTAGAAATGAATTAGAATACGGTTAACGTCTTAAAATATTTTCCTTTTTTATTTTTTGAATTTAAAATTTTGTTTAGATTCGATCATTCGATAGCGCTAATCGATGTTCCCACTCTCATTAATCATTTTAAACCTAACAAGAATGAAAAAGCTGGAATCAAATCAAATGGCCGAAATTAATGGCGGCATCAACATCGCTGCTTTTGCTTGCGGATTCGGTATCGTAGCAATCGCCGCACAGCCCGAACTCGCTCTCGCCTTTGGGGAAGGAACCGCAATTGCCTGTGCATCTCTCTTCAATTAGCATTTCCCATTTCTCACAGATGATGTAACACTCACTTAAATCTTACATTTATGAAAGTTCTTAATGAAAATGAACTGGCAACAGTTCAAGGGGGCTTCCCATGGGCCAGCCTCGCCGCCGGCGCCCTTTGTGCCGCAGGCATTCTTACCGCCGAAACCGGCGCAGGACTCTTGCTGGCAGCCGCAGGTTGCGGCGCGTCTTTCCTCGACGACTAGCCAGTAAAAACTTATAATCAACGAGATGTGGTAGGCCCCTCGGTCTACTACATCTTTTCTCGCCGATAGTTTGAATGCCGTTCTTCATGAAAGATCGTACCGTCTATTTCAAGTTTCTCCTTGCCCTGGGATTCATCCTGTTTGGGGTATACAGCTATTGCCTAAAAGATAGCTTTACCATAAAAACAGGATGCTGCCTGGCCGTAGGAATGGGCTACCTGATCTATGGCATCTATACCTACAAACAAGAACGAAAAAAGAGACCACGCTGATGAGCGTCATTTTAAAAGATGTTGGAAAACAATACAAAAACAATCACACCTTCGTTTTTCAGGGATTGACGTTGACCATAGAACCGGGCAGCGTTTATTGCCTGCTGGGCAAAAATGGCGCAGGGAAAAGCACCCTGCTGAATATCGTAACGGATATTATCCGCCCATCCACCGGCGAACTGTCCATCGATGGCCTTACCTATACACGGGATGCCATCCGGATAAAACGCGGGATGGGTGTGCAAAGCCAGTTTACCCAGCTCATAGGTGAACTCAACGCCATGGATTTCCTTAGGTGGACGGGTCTGTTGTATGGAATGGAGAAAAACCGGATCGCAAGCCAGAGCGAGTCTTTACTCGAATTCTTCTTCGATAACGAAGGCGACCTCTCGGCTCCGTCAAAAAGCTATTCTTCCGGAATGCAAAAAAAGCTGGTGCTTTGTTCCGCGATCATGCATAAACCCCGCCTTTTGGTCCTCGATGAACCTTTTGCCAACCTCGACCCTGTCGCCTGTGATAAACTATGCCAATTCATCAACGCCTATCGATCCCCGGATCGCATGGTAATCGTCTCGTCCCACGATCTCTTGTATGTTGATAAAATAGCTTCACACATCGGAATACTTCATAATGGCAGCCTGGTATTCAATGGCACCTTGACCGCATTCAAAAAAGATAGCCCTAACCTCGACAAGGAGCTGATGAAGTTCCTGTCACCACCCGAAAATAATTCATCCCTCATAGACCTGGTCGTTTAGTATGCAATTACTGGCGTTTTTACTATACAAAAGAATAACAGCCTATTTTTCCATCAGGTATAACTGGAAAGGCCTCGTCATGGACGCATTATTGGCGGCCCTCTTCCTTTTCTATGGCCTGGCGCTGGCCATGCTTTATGACTACAGCCTTCATCACCAGGCGCCGGGTCTTCCGGAGCCGATCCATCTCTTGAGCGGCATGGCCTGTTCCCTGTTGATAGCCCCCATCCTGCTCCGGCTTTTCCCGGGATTCGGATTAAAGACCACCCTCGTAAGCCCTCACTATCCGCAAACCAAACTCCTTATCGCCACGCTGGACCTGGTTGCTATGGGACTGTGCAAAACGAGAAATGCGATCTACCTCCTCTTCCTCCTTGCCTTCTATAGCGTTTCCCACGGGCTGCCTTCCGGAACGCCGGCAACCCTGATCCTCCTGCTTGCGATCGGCATCGTGATGGCGGAGAGCCTCGTGAATGCCCTCTCCTGGCGTATCTATTTCCACACGCTGATCCTGGCTATCCTGTTCGTAGTGCTGCTTTGGAGCATCCGCAATTATAGTGATTCCGTTCCAACGGAGCTGAACCTCTGCCTCATGGCCACCCTCATCGTCCTTATCGGCCTGTATTTCTTATTCTACCAGACGGAAATGGACGAAACCCGGTCATCTTCGCTTTTTATGGCAAAGCGCGGTGCGCCACGCGGCAGACCCGGCACTTCGCGGCGCAACCGCAACCCCTATCTGCTCGTTCTCGCCGGAAACAGACCCTTTCTCATCGTGCTTGGCGTCGGCCTGTTTTTTAAATTGTTGATCATGGCCGTCTTTGTTTTCAATAAAGGATACACCCTCGATGAGGCCTTATCGAGAGCGCCTTTCATCCTCTGCCTGATCATGCCCGTCATCCTGTTCTCCTATGTCTATAATAATTTCTGGGGATATTTCTATACCGTCGCTATCAACAACCTGATCACCGGGAACGACGCCGCCCCCCAGATCCGGCTATACCTGTATTTCCTTACCCCAGCATTCCTGCTCGACGCGGTATTCACCGCAGCCATCCTCTTGGTGCGGCATATGCTTGACGGCAAGATCATCCTTTGCTACCTCGCCATGACGGCCCTCTGCATCCCCGTGGGCATCATCAGCTCCTTCAGAAAATACTTTTTTGTCCCGGGGGTATTCGACTTCCAGCAAATGAGGGGCAAGACCAGCCGGTTCTACACCTTTAGCCTGCTCATTCCCGCCTTGCTGCTCGGTTTTCTTTATAACGAAGACCGGCTTTTCGCCGCCGCCTTAGCGGTGATCACGATCATCGCAATAACACTATTCGTTTACATTCACCGTAACAAACAATCCTTATTGAGCAAATTAAAAGGGGACTTCTTCTCCTGATCCGAAATAAAATTATTAAACCTCTTGAATATGAATACAACAGCAGCCAAACCCAATGATTTTTACGCCTTCAAATTCTGGTATGTCTTCTTCGCCTACGCGGTCATGTATGTCTTGCTCACCTTTCTGGCCAACCGCTACGTGTATACGCCCGAATTCTATTATTCTCTTTTTCACAATACCCTGGACTCCGATCGGATCGGGCAGCTCATTGACCGAAATCATCAATACCAATGGACGAGCTATTTGGTCCAGCCTTTATTTCTGCTTTTAAGATGCGCCATCTTCGCTTCCGTTCTTTTTGCAGGACTGTTGCTCTCAAAGGCAAGCCTGAGCTTTGGCAAATGCCTCAAAATTGTCATTATTGCGGATGGAGTGGCCCTCATCGTTACGCTTATCCGCACCGCCTGGTTCATCCTGCGGCCGGAATCCTCGCCCATAGATTTTCAAACGTTCTATCCGCTTTCCATCATTCAGCTGATGGACATACACAAAATACCCAAATATCTTATCTACCCCCTGCAACAGATCAACCTCTTCGAGGTCTGCTATTGGGTACTCCTGGCATTCGGTATAAAAACCCTCACAGGCCGCAAATGGGGTCGATCCTTCACGGTGGTCGCGGCTACCTACGGTATCTCCATGCTCATCTGGATACTGGCCGTAGTCTTTATAACCCTGCAATTCAGCTGATCCATGAAAAAACTGCTCGCAACCCTGCTAATTGCCGCCGTCGTCTTTCTCATCGGCTGGCTCGGCTATAAAATTTACCGGGTCAAGGCCAGAAAAGAAACGCTTGCAGGCGCTATAGTGACCCTTCCTTCTTTTTCCTTTTACAAGCTGGACAATACGCCATACACGGCGGACAGTGTGGCAAATAACAAGGATCGCTTGATCATCATGCTGTTTAGCCCCGATTGCGAACACTGCCAATACACGGCAAAAAGCTATGTGCAGCACAAGCAGGAACTCGAGTCGAGCAAAATTCTCATGGTGACCCTGGCAGATAGCCTTTCCGCAACAAAATTCTATACCGACTACCAGCTCAACACCCTGCCGAACATCGTGATGCTGCGTGACCCCCAAATGACCTTTCCCAAGACCTTTGGCGCAGGGATGATCCCTACTTTCCTGGTCTATAAAAATGGAAAGCTCATCAACCGGTTTATCGGCGAGACCCGGGTGGACAATCTGTTGAGCGATAGTACAATGAACGCTAAATAGCAGGATATGGAAACAAAAAAGCTAAAACGCGTACGGCGAACATTCGTTCTGCAACACGACCGATCGGACTGCGGGGTCGCATGTCTCCTGTCCCTGGTGCGGTATTATGGCGGCGAGAACAGCCTGGAGAATTTACGCAATTTAAGCGGTACCAATGTTTCGGGAACATCCCTGCTTGGCCTGTCCCAGGCAGCCACGCACATCGGATTTATCGCCCAGGGCTGCCAGGCGGATATGGAAGCCCTGCTCCAACATCCCTCTCCGGTGATCCTGCACGTCCATCTCAATGATTTCCTGCAGCATTATGTAGTTTGCTATGGCCACACCACGGTGGAAGACAATACGATATTTACAGTGGGCGACCCCGAAAAAGGCGTAATAAAAATGTCCCGGGATGAGCTGGCGAACAGCTGGAGATCCGGGTTTTGTCTTACACTCGAAGTGGGCGGGGAATTCAAAAAGGAAGCGGCCCTCCGAAATCAGCGGACCAGCTGGTTCAAGAGCCTCATCCGGGAGGACCTTCCTCTCCTCTCGGTAGCCTCCGGACTGGGTATTGTGATCGCCATACTTGGAACGACCATGATGATCTTTTCCCAGCGCCTCATCGACAACATCATCCCCACGCACGACTATGTCAAGCTATACCTGGGAGTTCTCCTGGTGATCCTGCTCCTTTTAATGCGGGAAGGCGCAAATGCACTCCGGACACGCTTCCTCATCGATCAGAGCAGGAATTTCAACCTCAGGATCATCGATCGGTTCTACAACCACCTGCTCCGCTTGCCCGCCACCTTTTTCGAAACCCGCAAGACCGGAGAATTCACCGCCCGGCTGAATGATACCGCCCGGGTTCAAAAAGTGATCAGCACGCTCGCAGGAAATACCATCATCGATGGATTGGCGGTGCTCGTCCTTTTTTGCTTTCTTTTCATGTATTCCTGGCATGTCGCGCTCATCTGCCTGGTCGCACTGCCGCTGTATTACTGGCTTATTTATACTTTCAACAAACCCATCCGGAAAGAACAACACAATATCATGGCGAATTACGCCATGGCGGAATCCAATTTCATCTCGACCTTTCAGGGCATCGATCCGATCAGGAATTACACCCTGCAAGGCCTATTCAAAAAACGAAACGACGCCGTATATACGCGTTACCAGGATACCATTTTTTCACTGGGTCAGATCCAGATCAAGCTAACTTTCCTGGCCAATTGCTTCGGCGTATTGTTCCTGGGTACCGTCATATTATGGGAATCCTATAGCGTTTTCCACGGACACCAAAAGGTCGGTGTACTAATGGCCGTATTGGGAATGTGTACCTCGCTGCTTACGAGCGTGGCGAACCTCGCCCTCGTTACCATACCGCTCAATGAAGCCAGGATTGCCTTCAACCGGATGATGGAGTATACGAATATGGACACGGAAAACGAAGCGGGTCTGGCCATAAAGGATTTCTCTTCCATCTCCATCCGGGACATCGGCTTCCGTTTCCCCGGAAGGGTCCCGTTGCTAAAAAACATTTCCATTGAAGCCGCAAAAGGCGAAATAGTAGCCATCATGGGCGAGAATGGCTGCGGCAAAAGCACCATCGGGAAAATAATTCAAAAGAAATACACACCCGAAAAAGGCACGATAGCCGTGAACGGGAATACGCCCCTGGATTCGATCAGCTTATCCTCCTGGCGAAAAATAGTGGGCGTCGCCGCGCAGGATATCCACCTGTTCAATGGCACCGTTTTGGAGAACATCGCCTTTGACGATGCGCAAAACAATCCGGCAGCCGTAGTACAATTTCTCGGGGAATATGGATTCGGCCCCTTCATGGACAGTCTGCCGCAATCCTATATGACCATCGTCGGCGAGACGGGCATAGCCTTATCCGGCGGCCAAAAACAAATGATAACTTTTGCAAGGGCCCTCTACCATCGCCCCCAGCTCCTCATCCTGGATGAAACCAACTCCGCCCTCGATAGACTCACCGAGCGCTTCATGCTGAATCTATTATCCAGGCTCAAAAAGGATATAGCGATCATTTTTATCACCCATCGCTTACATACCCTAAAATCCGTTTGTGACAGGATCTATGTGATCAACAATGGAACGGTCTCGGTGAGCGGCAATCACCACGACCTCCTGCAAAGCGAGAACCTGTACAGCCTCTATTGGCAGGACCTTAAAAATTGAAAAGTTCAATAGCCGCGCTTTGCTATCTCGGCTATAAATCTATCCCTGATATTTCTGTACAATGGAATATCCCCTACCTCATTCACATACATCCGCTCCGGATGCCACTGCACCGCCAGCAAAAAGCTCCGTCCCTCAGGTTCCGCCCATTCAACCCCCTCGATCGTCCCATCCTCCGCACGGCAGTTGACCCGCAATTCTTCCGCCAGCCGCGCAATGGCCTGGTGATGCGCACTATTGACCAGCCCCAGCGTCCCCGAATCCCCGCTCGACGCAGCCCCGGCGCCCAAAGCTCCCACGATCGACGCCAATAGACTCCCCCGCTCGACCCTTACCGCATGTTGCTTGTCTGCCCCGGCCGTCCCTTCATGCACCGCATCCCCGTCCTCTCCCAGGTCCTGGACAAGACTCCCGCCCAGCGCGACATTGATCAACTGCAACCCCCGGCATACGCCGAACACCGGTATCCTCCGCTCCAGCGCCCGCTCCAGCGCCTCCAGCTCAAAAAGATCACGGGCATGCTCCCAGACATTCGGCGAATGCGCATAGGCGTTATCGCCCGAATAGAATTCAGGGGCGATATCCACGCCACCCGACAGCACCAGCGCGTCGAGCTCGCCACCACCATCCCCGCCGGCCTCTATCCTGACGACCTCGATGGAGGCGTCTCCTGCCTGTATCCACCGTGCATAGTTGTCATGCTTTTTATCCGATCCCGTATAGGTTAACCCTATTCTAAGTCGCTGTTGCTTCATAGTTGCCTCCTTCATCTTAATCGCTCCTTGTTAAAGTCGCCGCGCCCCGCTTATGTTTGAGAACTTCGCTCTCCAACACCGTTGGAGCGCTCGTTCGCGGGCTTCGCTCCGCTCGCCCGCGGCCGTGACGGCGCCGCCGTCATAGTGCCTCCAGATAAAGATTTTTAAAATCCTCACGGCTCACAGGCTTAGGATTGTTGGGATGCGCAAAATCGGCAATCGCCAGATCGGCCAGCGTCTCGACATGCTCCGACTTCACACCCGTATCCCGCAACCGCACCGGCAACCGAAGCTCCTGGTTCAGGGCAAACAACCGCTGCACCACGGCCTCGCCGCTCTCCTCCGTAAGCTCCATTGCCCGCGCTATCCGCCGGAACTTGTCTTCAAAACCCGCTATATTGAACCGCATCCCATAAGGCAGGTTAACGGCATTGGCCAGACCATGATGGGTGTCCAGCAACGATGATAGAGGATGCGCCAGCGAATGCACCACACCCAGCCCTTTTTGAAAAGCCACCGCACCCATCAGCGAAGCGATCATCATCTTGCTCCGCGACTCGATATCGGGTTTCAGCACCGCCTGCGCGATCGAGCCATTGATCAGCTCCACTCCCTGCAAGGCGATGCCCTCGCACATCGGATGCCAGTTCTTCGCGAGATAGGCTTCCAGGTTATGCGTCAGCGCATCCATGCCCGTTGCCGCGGTGACGAACGGCGGCAGCTCCATCGTCAGCAACGGATCGGCAAAAACGATCTTTGCCAACAGCTTGGGTGAGAACAAGATCCTTTTCCTGTGCGTGTCATCTTCGCTGATGATCGCACTCCGCCCCACCTCGCTGCCCGTGCCACTGGTGGTAGGCACGGTCACAAAATACGGCACCTCCTCCGTGACATATACATCGCCGCCAATGAGATCATCATAGTCGAACAGATCCCGCCGGTGATGCACCCTGAGGACAATGGCCCTCGCCACATCCATCGCAGCCCCGCCGCCGATCCCGACAATCGAATCCCGATCCGTGCCGGCAAAGACATCCCCTCCCTTCAGCACATCCGATTTTACCGGGTTCTTATGGATCTCGGAAAAGACCTCCACCGAAAGCCCCTTGGCCCGCAACGCCTTCACAATGCCGGCAAAAAAATCCAGCTGCGCCACCATCGGGTCCGTAACTAACAAAGGCTTCTTTAAACCTGCACCCGCCAGATGGTCCGGCAGCTCCGCCACGGCCCCGGCGCCAAACCGGATCACCGTAGGAAAATTATACTGTCTGATCGTGTTAAAATCCATAATTATATTATTTCAAAATACCTTTTCCATTCCCAGTCTGTGACCGCGGAGCCAAACTGCCGCCACTCCCACTCCCGTGTCCGCACAAAATGATCTACAAATCCCTCCCCGAAAAGTTCTTTCGCCAGAGCGCTATGCCGCATGTTCTGCGTAGCCTCCCAGAGATTGCGCGGCAGCACACCATGACTCTTATCGGCATACCCGTTCCCGCGCGTCGCCGGCGTCGTAAGCATCAACCCCTCCCGGACCCCATACAAGCCCGCCGCCAGACATGCCGCCATAGCCAGATAAGGATTCGAGTCCGAACCCACCACCCGCGTCTCCAAACGCGTAGATCTGTCGCTGCCCGGCAAGGCCCGCAAGGCCACCGTGCGGTTGTCGACTCCCCACGTTAGCGTCGTCGGCGCCCAGGCTCCCTCCACGAGTCGCTTATAACTATTTACCGTCGGCGCGACCATGGGCAGGATATGCGGGAGACAATACAACTGCCCGGCAATATAGCTTTCCATGACCGGGCTCATCCCCGTCGGCGCCGACGCATCATAGAAAAGGTTACGGCTCCCATCCGCCGTCCACAGACTCTGGTGCACATGACCACTGCATCCCGGCAGATCGGCGCTGATCTTCGCCATAAAGGTAGGTACCACCCCATGCCGGTGCGCGATCTCTTTGACCCCGGCCTTGAAAAGCACCGCCCGGTCCGCCGCCTCCAGTACATCGGCATACAGGATCGCGGCTTCATACACCCCCGGCCCCGTCTCCGTATGCAGGCCTTCCAGGGGTACGCCATATCGTTTAAGCTCATCAAAAAGCGCATGAAAATAAGCGCTCCCCTGCGAAGCCCGCAGGATGGAGTAACCGAACATCCCCTGCGTCATCGGCTTCAACGTCGCAGGCGACAAAGGCTCCCCCGCCGCCGGCGCAAGGAAATTGAACCACTCGAATTCCTGCGAAAACACTGCGGAATACCCCGCTGCGGCCGCCTGCGCGATCACCCGCTTCAAGAGACCCCGCGGACACACCCGCAAAGCATCTTCCGCGGCCCCCGTCGAATTCAGGTCCGTCGTGCCTCCGGCCCCCGCTCTGAAATCCGCCAGGAAGAAAGGCATCCCCCCCTCCCAAGGCACCCGCCGGAACGTCCCGGCATCGACCACCGCCACCGCATCGGGATACCCGGTATGCCAACCGGTAAAAGTCCCATTGTCATAGGCCCGGTCCTCAGCATCCCAGCCAAACACCACATCACAAAAACCAAAACCCTTCTCGGCAATAGACACAAATTTTTCAAAAGCCATCACCTTGCCACGCAAGACGCCGTCGACATCTACAATGGCCACCTTGACCTTCTCGGTAGACGCAGCAGCCAGTTGCTGCAAAAGCTCAGGGAGTGTTAATTTTTTTACCATAAAATGTGCGGCAAATGCGCCGCAAGCAAAATAGCGCATTTGCCGCAAAGCGCCAATGATTGCCCTTCGAGCGTGCCGGCCCAATGCCGTCAAAAGGCCAATGATTGCCCTATCGGGCGTGCCGGCCTTTGGCCGTCACACAAAACGCAATATAGCTCACCAGTAAAATGGAAAAATAGATAATAGATAATTTAACATACAACGTCACCAGCGCGACAAGACACACCGCAGCGATCCCCAACGCCACCACCGGAAATACCGGATAGAACGGCACCCGGAACGGCCGCTCCAGTCCCGGCTCACGACGCCGCAGCGCAATACAGGTCACCATCGAGATCACATACAAGGTCAACGCCCCTAACACCGAGATCGTGATGATATCGTCCGTTCTACCCGTAAGCAACGCGATAATTCCCACCACCATATTGGCCAGCAACGCGGCGGCCGGTGTCCCCCGCGACTCCAAAGTCCGCCCCAATGCCGCCGGCAGATACCGCACCCGGCCGAACTCCAACGTCGCCCGCCCCGCCGCCAGGATAAGCCCATGGAACGACGCGACAAGCCCCATCAACCCGATCGAAACGAGAAGGTGATACGTCCAGCCACCCGTCCCCGTGATCTTCGACAAAGCCAGCGGCAACGGGCTGTTGGAGGCCTCTGCCCCCGGTGATGGATAAACGATGGCCTCCCAGCCGGCCACCCCCACCGAAGCCAGGAACACCAGCACGCACAACAGGATCAGCGTACCCAGCGCGGAGCCGAAACCCAACAGCACATTCCGCTGCGGCCGCACCGCCTCCTCGGCCACATTGGCCACGCCCTCGAGTCCCAAAAAGAACCAGATCGCAAAAGGGATCGCCGCCCATGCTCCCTGCCACCCATGAGGGAACGCATTCCGCGTCAGATTCCCCCACGAAAAATGCGGCAGCGTGACACCGGAAAAGATCAGCAGCTCGACAACGGCCAGGATCGTGATCACCAGCTCGAAACCCGCCGCGGCCCTCACGCCATAGATGTTCAGCCCCGTAAAAAGGACATAAGCCACTACCGCAAACGCCGTCTCCGGTATCATCGGAAAAAAGATATGGAAATAGGCGCCGATACCCGCCGCGATGGCCGGCGGCGCAAAGACGAACTCGATAAGCTGCGCCACCCCGGCTACAAACCCCCAGTCCCTGTTCAACCCCCGGTTAGCATAATCAAAGACCCCCCCGGCGCGGGGAATGGCACAGGCGAGCTCGGTATACGAAAAGGTGAAGGTGATGTACAGGAGGATCGCTCCCGCCGTGGCGATGGCCAACCCGGCCGTTCCCCCCGCGGCAAGCCCGAGATTCCACCCGAAATACATCCCGGAAATAACATATCCCACACCCAGACCCCATAACATCCAGGGACCTAAGGTGCGGGATAATGCAGTGTTTTCGCTCATGCCTAAATATAGCAAGCGCGGCCAGGTTTTCCTAAAAAAATTAACCCTGGCCGCGCTCACCCGCGGACCGGAACACGAAAGCTCATCAATTGTCCCAAAACAGCTTGGGCGAGTACAAGGTCACATTCTGCGGCACATTGGCCGCATTGAAATTGATCTCGGTCTGTGGATACAACAGCCGTCTCGGGATCGGATTACCCGTGACACTCGTCAGCACCGGGCTCCCCGTCCTACGCCATAATACCCAGGCCTCGGGATTCAGGAACAAAGCAATATACTCCTGCGACGCGATCTGCGCTATCGCCGCATCTGTAGTCCCGGGCAACACCCCATTCGCCACCAGGTAGGCATCGATATCCGTCTGAGCAACGCCCAACTTCTTCATATTGGCGGTTATCGCCGCCTGGTAAAGGGTCTGCGCAGCGGCAACGGTGCCGCCGTTACGCAACGTGGCCTCGGCGCTGGCGAACAACAGCTCATCATAAGTTATGAATTCCACCGGCGAATTGATCTGGTTATAATAGCTCAACGAACTGTCCAGGTCGAACGCAAGATACCGCGGATCGCCCGAGGCCAGCAGGTTTGTCGCAAGCGTACTCTGCGTAAAATTCTCATCCCCCGGGCGGTCCCGATAAAATTGATACCAGGGACTGGCGGACGTCTGTTGGGTACCGAACGTATATTGCGCATTGTCCGCATTACTCGTAAACGACTGTCCTATCTCCGTAAGCGCCGTAGCGGCCATCTGTGGATTGCCCTTGCTCTGATGCAGCGCCAGCCGTGCCTTTATCGCATGCCCGAACTTGATCCATTCAGCCGCCTTTCCGCCATACATCACGTCCTGCGTCGTGGGCACCAGCGGTCCCGCATCCGGGTTCTGCAGTAGGGTAGTACCCACATTGATCAGCGATGTGATCGTATCATACAAGGCCGAAGCCTTGTCATAGGCAGGATGCAGGTTCACTGTCTGCGCATTGCCCTTGAAGGCCTGCGAATACGGCAGATCGCCCCAGATGTCCACTGCTACCTGCAACGAATAAGCCATCAGTATCCTGCCGATGCCGCCATACGCGTTGTATCCCCCCGCATCGCTGACCTGGATCAGCGTATAGTCATTCTCTAACGCCGATGTATATAAGTCGGGCCAGACATTGTCGAAATTACCGGGGTTGAAATTGTATTGATAATATTGCTGCGACTGCGAGTTAGCCCCGTACATCTGCTGCATTAGCAAAGCGGAATACCTCGAAAGATCGCCGCCCTGCGTATAACCCAGCGCGGCCTCCACCGTGGGCAGCAACAGGTCGGGCGTCACGCTCGGCAACGCATTGGGATTCACATTCTGGTCGGTAAAAAAACTCTTTTTACAGGATGAGGCGATAAAGAGCCCGAGAAACATCGCCAGTAGCACCGATTTATGTTGTAGTCTCATTTTACTCGTTTTTAAGGTTAAGATTCGTTAAAGCCCGACATTCAGGCGAACACCATAGCTCTTGGTATTAGGGTTGTTGAAATAATCTAAACCCTGGCTGTTATTCGGCCCGCCGAGACTCGTCTCCGGATCCACACCGTCGTATTTCGTCCACACATGCAGGTTATTGGCGAAGACCGTCAGGGACAGACTCGTGAAAGGTCCCTTCTTCAACATCGTCCGCGGCAGCTCATAGCCGAGGCTCAGCTGCCGGATGCGGGTAAACCCGCCATTCTCGATATCCGTTTCCTGGCCGCCGCCAAAACTGTTGCCCGTATTCTGCCAGTAGGACTGGTTGTAGCTCGACTGGATGGTATTCACCGCACCAGGCCCCGGCTTCTCGACCCCGCCCTCATCATGCACCACATTCCCAGCGTCATCCAGGTGGCCCAACAGTCCCTTGAAGACCGTCGCCTGACCCCGGTTCGACGTTTCAAACGCCGTACCCTTGTTGGCCAGCGCCCCGCGCGTCCCGTTCCAAAGCGCACCGCCATGCCGTACATCGATCTGGAAACCCAGGTCAAAGCCCTTATACGTAACGGTACTGATGACGCTGCCGGTCCAGTCCGGAGCAGGATTGCCGATCACCACGTTCGGCCCGACTCCGCCGGGCAGCGGCTGCCCATAGCTGGAAGATGTCGCCCGGTCGTCGATCAGGAGCGGACTCTTCAGGTTGTTCAGCTCGGAATGCGGCGTCGTCGAACCATAGATCACCCCATAAGGTTGACCCTGCACCGCAAAGATGCCGGCCTCGCCCGCACCGAACCCGCCCATGAAAAAGGTCTGGATGCCCGGATACAGGGTCACTACCTTGCTGACATTCCGGCTCCAGTTGACGATGAGATTCCACTTCAACCCATAGCTCGTCTGCACCGGCGTACCATCGAGGGTCAGCTCAAGACCCTTGTTCGTGATCGTGGCTGCATTCAGCAGTTTGCCGGCAAAACCGGTACTGAAAGGAAGCGACACCGGGAATATGACATTCGTCGACTTGCTATAATAACCCGTTGCATTGAACGTCAGGCGATTCTTCAGGAAACCCAGGTCCAGCCCGCCCTCATAGGAATTCGTATTCTCGGGCTTCAGCTGGTTGTTCCCGATCACGGCGATAGCGGAGCTGATCTGGTAGCCCGAAGACCCGTTGGCAGGGAACGTGATCCCGCTGGTAAAACCATCCGCAAAGATCGCGCTGGAAAAAGGCGTCGTCAGCCCGTACACCGGCGCATCCTTGCCCACCTGTGCAAAAGAAGCCCGTACCTTTCCAAGAGATAGCCAGTCCTGTTCCTTCATGCCAGGCAGTTCGGTGAACACCCAGCCGAGCCCTACGGAAGGATACCAGAAATTATCATTGGCCGCCGGCAGCGTGGAAGAGGTCTCATCCCGCGCCGTAACGGAGAGGAACAACATTTGTTTATAATTCAGCTCGGCATCCGCATAGAACGCCATCGTCCGCTTATGTACTTCCGACTCGGAAGCGATCACGGATTGGGCATTTGACATATCGTAAAAACCACTTACGTTGAAACCCTTACCATTCGTGAAGGTGTTATCCTGCTCCAACGTGAAATAGTTGTGCCCCAGTATCAGCGATCCCTTGAGATCGTCGGTAAACGAATGGTGCAGATTCACGATGAAATCGGAATTGAACTGGCGGTTGGTATAATTGATCAGGTAGATAGCGCCCGCCGGATTGGCATTGGAATTCAGATCATAAACGGTCTTATCGTTTTGGGAATACACATCCCCGCCCAGCCGGTAGGTAAGCGACATCCAGGGCGCGACGACAAAGTCCGCCTGGCCAAACCCGAACACGCGATCCACATTCGAATGCGTCGGGTTATTGTTCACCACCCAAAAAGGATTGTCATAGCCGGCTCCGCCGCGATAATCCCTTTCCGTCCCGTCCACAAATTCGTACGCATCCTTATGATTGGCCCCATTCGACCCATACCCGTTGGAATTGTCGAAAGTGGCCGGCGTCCGGGTAAGCCCCAGCATCACCCCGGACAGGTTCGACCCCTGCTGCACTTTATAATTGGTAGAATTGATATAATTGATCCCGGCCGAAGTACTAAGCCGGCTGCTGATCTTCGACTGACCACTGAGACTTATCGTCGTTCGGACATACTTGGCCCGCGGAATGATCCCGGTCTGGGAGAGATTGCCCAGTGACAGCCGGTAACCCGAGCTCTCATTACCCCCCGATAAGGCGATATTATTGTCATAGGTGACCCCCGTCTTGAAGAAATTATACCGGTCATAGGGCGTAACGGGTATCTTGGCATTCGGACTCGACTTGCCCACGATATGACCATGCTTATCAAACTGATAATCGGTCGCTCCATCCCAGAACAGCGTATCGATCTTCGCCCCCCAGGAAGTCGAACCCCCAGCTTCGGGCGGCGAATAATGCCCACCCGAACCCTGCGACCATTGATCCTGCAGTTTCGGCAGCAGTCCTACCTTATCGAATGTCACCGAAGAATTGAAATTTACCGCAGTCCGGCGGCCCGCGCCCCCCTTCTTGGTGGTAATAATGATGGCCCCGCTGGAGGCCTGGATCCCGTACAAGGCCGTGGCGGCCGGCCCCTTCAGCACGCTGATGGACTCGATATCGTTAGGATTGATATCGTTCCCCCGGTTTGTCGCCTGCTGCCCCCCGGGCACATTCCCCGACGCCCCGCTCGCATTATTGCCCGACGGCGCCGTGGCATCGAAATTATTGATCGAGTTATCGATCGGAACCCCATCGACAACCAGCAAGGGCTGGTTATTCCCCGTTATGGAAGTAGAACCCCGCAGCCGGATATAGGTCCCACCGCCAGGATCTCCCGTACTCTGGATGACCGTAAGACCCGAGGCCTTACCCTCCAATTCGCCAAGCGGATTGCCGGTACCTGACTTATTCAGCTCGTCGGCCGAGATGGTCTGCGTTGCATTCGTAATCGATCGCTTTTCCCTGCGTATCCCCAACGCCGTAACAACAACCTCGTTCATATTCCTGTTATCCCGCATCAACCGCACGGCGACGCTGGTCTGCCCGCCCACCGGGACCTCCTGGGGCAGGAACCCTATAGCACTCACCACCAGTGTCGCATTTGCCGAAACAACAAGCCGGAACCTTCCATCCGGCCCTGCGCTGGTGCCGCCCCTCGCACCTCGCACATTTATAGAAGCCCCCACCAGGGGATTACCCGAAGAATCTGTGACCGTTCCCGTTACCTCCCTGGTCTGGGCCTGCACCACGATGCATGCCACCAACCCCATCATAAGAGTTAGAATAAGCTTTCTCATTTTCTGTTAGATTGATAATGGTTTAAAAAGTAGATTTCAACAAAGACACAGAAAATGATTCTATCGACGCACGAAAATGCGGAAGAGTTACCCAAGCGGGAAAATAGCCGACCTAAGGGCGTTATAGCAGGACTGAAATTGCAAAGATGCTGCACAACACTGGTACGCAGCCGTGCAAATTGCTTGAACCAACTTGTACCAACTTGTATCAAAGCGTACCGACTCGTGCTCTTTTCGCCGCTCCCACCGGGCAGTGGGTATTACGGGCGACACAAAAAAAGAGCAGGTGGTAGAAACCACCTGCGGGTCACATGAGAAAACTTCTAAGGACAACTTGTTTTAAGATCCGGGGAAGTTGCCCGTTAGACTAAATGAAATTTCCCCGGAAAAAGTTTATACGTATTGGCCCGCAAACGGGGCATTTAAATTGCTTGATGAGTGTAGGCTTTCGGCGCTGTAAGATACTCACATTTTGAAATTCTTACTGGGTAAACCCACCCAAGCGGGAAATTTTCGTGTCCAATGGTCCATTTGGAGGTTTAAAAGGTAAGAAGGCCCTACCGCTAAACATTTGCTCATCACTTTTGTAATTAATTAACTTTTCTATCACAGCACAAATAAATTATTTCACGTTATCGAGCTGCTACTACACCTGAGTTTTTTCCCAAACATTTAAACCTATTGTGCGCTAGGCAACCGCCTAACCTCAACTGCTATGAACAAACAACTGGTTGTAAACGACAGGGTAGTCAAGTTAGTAGGCATCCCCGCCCTCGGCCTCCTGATCCCAAACCTCACCGGTTTGATAGACAATCACCGTTATACCCTTTCCGAAGGCATAGCCTCCTATCTCTATTTCACAGTAGTCGCTTTTCTGGTCTGGGAGGGCAACGTACGTCTGATGTATTATATCAGGGCCAAAACACCCCAGTCCAGCCGGGCCTTCTACCGGGTCATCATCGCCCTCTTCTTCGCCAACATCGTCTACTCCGGTATTCTCTCCGCCGGCCTTCTCCGCCTCTGGATACTCGCCTCCCATGAATCCAACCAGGACCCCGACCATCTCGTCAGCACCGTCCTGGTGATCATCATCGCCGCCTGCTTCATCACCAATATCTACGAGATCATATTCCTGAACCTGGAAAAAGCCTACAACGAATCCAGGGTCGAACAGCTCAACGTCGCCAAAGCACAGGCCGAACTCGAAGCCCTCAAGAACCAGATCGACCCTCATTTCATCTTCAACTCGCTCAACACTCTCTCCTTCCTTATCACCCGCGACCCCCTCAGCGCCCGGCTCTATAATGATACCCTTGCCCGGGTTTACCGCTATATCCTGTCCAACAAAGAGCGGGACCTGGTCCTCCTCCGGGAAGAGATCGAATTCATCAGCAACTATTTTTATTTGTTGAAGATCCGCTTCGCCGAAGCGATCAGCATGGTCATCGAGATCACCGATCTCTCCGCCGAGAACTTCCTGATCCCGCCGATCTCCCTGCAGGCACTGGTGGAAAATGCCATCAAACACAACGAATTCAGCGAGAAAAAACCCCTGACCATCGACGTCTACATCTCAGCCGACTATGTCATCGTCCGCAACGCCATGAACCGCCGTACCAACCCACAGCCTACCTCCAAAATAGGATTGAGCAACCTCGACAACCGCTACAAGCTCCTGACCAAACGCAATATCCTGGTTGAAAATAATTTCGAATCGTTCATTGTAAAATTGCCGATTCTTAAGTTCTAGTAGTGCGGCAGCTGCGCATTTGGAAAAGATAGCACATCTGCCGCACACCGCTAATGTCGGGCCTATCGGCCAAAAGAAGGTCATCCAGATCCAAATTTTACTATAGTCCAGTTGCAACATTTTTCAATCATCCACGTCCTATGTTAAACGACCTCCCGGAAACTATATAAACGGTAACGTGGAAAAACAATTCATAACTAATTTTATCCAACAAAACTTAGCCAGATGAAAGTTCTAATCGTGGAAGATGAAAGGCCCGCATCAGAGAACATCGTCGAAGAACTCCAGGCGATCGACGATAGCATAGACGTAGTGGCAGGCTGCAACAGCGTAGAAGAAACAGTCCGCTGGCTCAACAGGAACCCCCTGCCCGATCTCATCCTCATGGATATCCAGCTCTCGGATGGTCTATCATTCAACATCTTCAAGGAATGCGAGGTCACCTGTCCCGTGATCTTTACCACCGCCTACGACAAATACCTTACACAGGCCTTCGAATACAGCAGTATCGACTACTTGCTAAAACCTATTAGTCAGGACAAGCTGAGAAACGCGATCCGCAAATACAATGCCCTTCGCAACCACTTCGTGAATAATAATCATGAGCCCAATACCAACAACCATTCCCTGCCCGATTATCTCCTGAAGGACCGCAAAAAGTCCCGCATCCTTGTCCGAAAAGGGGTTGATTTCCAGGCCGTCCGTTTAGAGGACGCCGGCTATTTCTTCACCGAACACAAGCTGATCTTTTTGGTAGATAAGGAGAACCGGAAATACATGGCCGAGAAGAACAACCTCAGCGAACTGGAAGAAGAGCTGGATAAGAATATCTTTTATCGCGCTAACCGGAAATATATTATCAACGCTAATTATATCAAACGCTTCAAACCCCTCGAACGAAGCAAGATCAGCGTGGAACTCACCCTTCCGGTAAGCGAAGAGATCATCATCAGCCAGGAGAATTCGGCCGGTTTCAAAAAATGGATCGCGCAATCCTAGCGCGCAGCGCTAGAATTGCAATATAAACGAGCTCCCCACCCCCTCCACGCTCTGCACCTGGATATTCCCCTTGTGCAGAAGCATGATCTGCTTGCAAAGACTCAACCCGATCCCGCTCCCCGTTTTCTTCGTCGAGAAAAAAGGAATAAAGATATTGTCCATCACCTCCGGCGACATGCCCATGCCATTGTCCGAGACCTTGATCACAGGCCGGCCGCTCGCCGCCGTAGACGCCGATAACGTGATCAACGGCTCGGCCCGCTCCTTCACCGCATCGATGGCATTCACCACCAGGTTGATCAGCACCTGCTCCAGCAGGTTGGTGTCCACCTCGATAGCCAGATCGGTATCGCTCAGCAGAATATCCATCTCGATATTCTTTTGCACCAATGTCGGCTCCATCAGCACATGCATGGCCTCGAAAAGATCGCGCGCATAGATCTTCTTGAGCGAAAGCTTGGTGATCTTATTGAGATTCCGGTAGGTCTCCGCAAACTTCAGCAACCCTTCGCTGCGCTTACGGATCGTGCCGATCCCCAGCTCCAGGTCCTCCAATGCCCCCGGCTGCCCAACAAGCAGCCGCGCCGACTCCTGCAACCGGTTCAACATCGTCTCGGCAAGACTCGAAATAGGCGCCACCGAATTCATGATCTCATGCGTCATCACACTCAACAGTCGTTGCCAGGCCTTGGCCTCGGTCTCATCCAACGCCTCGTTCACATCCTGGAAGGCCACCAGCTTATACACCTTGCCCTCCGTTTGGAACGCCGTGGCCGCCATCAACGCCTTGTAGACATTCTTGTCCTTGGTAAGCGAAACGATCTTGTTCTCCCCCGGCCGGATATTCAGTATTTCCTTGTACAGATTAGCATCCCGGCGCTCCAGGGAGTTGATGGTTTTCAAATAGGGCACGCCAAGCATATTCTTAAAGCTCTCGTTCATCCACCCGATCTCCCCGCTTCTATGCTCATACGAAAGGATGCCCGTATTGATCAGCTCCAGGATCTTCTGCAGATACAGGAACTGCATCTCCTTCTCCCGGCTCACCGTCTTGAACGTAGTATTGATCTCGTTGAAACCCTGCCGCAAGGACTGTAATTCCAGCGGCGCCTCCTTGACATCGAAATAACGCGAGAAATCCCGGTAATGGATCGACTCGACGAACTGCTCGACCTCCTGCTGCGCCTTGCGATGGAAATTGTAAAAATCTACCAGCAGGACGATGACCACGGGCAACATCAGCATCAACTGTGAATACCATCCCTTCACTAAAAAGAACGAAGACACGGACAATGCCAGGAACATGAACAAGACCCGGATCAGTATCCTCTCCTGGTAACGTTTGAATAAAGGCATGAAAATAATTAAATATCGTATTTGCTCAACCGGCGATAAAGCGCTGTCCGGGTAAGCCCGAGCTCCTTAGCAGCCTTGGAAATATTTCCGTTATGTTTTTCGATCACTTTTAAGATTGCGTTCTTCTCGATGGTACTCAGCTTCAGATCCATGTCCTGCGCTTCATCGTTCTTCGGCATGGCGCTCTCGATCGGCGAAAAGATCAGGTCCTTGGCCTGAAGGACGTCCCCTTCGGCCATGATCACCGCCCGCTCGATGGTATATTGAAGCTCCCGCACATTCCCGGGATAGTGATACGACTTCAGCTTCTCGATGGCCTTGCTGTCGAAATCATGCAACGGCTTCATATACTTGTTCGTATAGATCTTGTCGAAATGCCGCGCCAGCAGCGCAATATCCTCTTCCCGCTTTCGTAGCGGCGGTACCGTGATCTCCACCGTATTGATCCGGTAGATCAGGTCCTTTCGGAATTTCGACTCATTGGCCAGCTCCGGCATGGGGACATTGGTCGCACAGATCAATCGGATATCGATAGGTGTGGATTGATTCGCCCCAAGGCGAGTCACCTGTCGGTTCTGAAGGACCGTCAACAATTTAGCCTGCTGATGTAACGAAATATTCCCGATCTCATCCAGGAATAGCGTTCCGCCATTGGCCCCCTCGAACCGCCCCACCCGGTCCTCCCGGGCATCCGTAAAGGCGCCTTTCTTATGACCGAACAGCTCGCTCTCGAACAAGGTCTCCGTCAACGCGCCCACATCCACCTTGATATACGGCTTCTCCGCACGCAACGAATGCTGATGAATGGCCTTGGCAATGAGATCCTTCCCCGTTCCGTTCTCCCCCAGGATCAGGATATTCGCATCCGTGGGCGCAATCTTCTGCAGCTTGAAAAAGATATCCCGCATTACCTCGGATTCTCCCAGCAGCTCCGTGCCGATCACCGAATCGCTGGGGAAATCGGCCCCGCCGCCTTTCTTGGCATCGTTCTTTTTCAGCGCTTCCTTGATCGTGGCGATCAGGCGCTCGTTGTGCCAGGGCTTGACCACAAAATCCGCCGCCCCCTCCTTCAGACTCCGCACCGCAAGATCGATGTCCCCGTAAGCCGTGATCATGATCACCGCAGCCTGCGACCCGAACTCTTTGACCTTCCTGAGCCAAAACAACCCCTCATTCCCCGTATTGATGCTGCTGTTGAAATTCATATCGAGCAGGATCAGGTCAAAACTCCGTTTCTGCAAAATAGAGCGCATATTCTCCGGGTTCTTCTCCGTTACCACATCCGCCGCCTCAGTCTTTAATAATAAACGTACCGCCGTCAGAACATCAGGATCGTCGTCGATGGCCAAAATATTGGCGTTTTTTAAGTTCATAAAGATTTATAAAGTTAGATGCAACATTCGTTAACTAAGAACATACCTTAAATATAAAAGTATGGCAATTAATTTTTTATACAATCAGGGGGCAAAAGGGCACTGTATCAAAAACGAACACTTTTTGTATCAAAAATGAACTATAAACACCGCCGTACCGATCTAAGAAACTGTAAATCACTGGGATTATATTCTGGCATATGTTTGTTAGCTTCCTGTAAAGAATTTTTAGAATTTTCTCATGTGTAGCCCTCCCGGTATCTTTATACTGGGTGGTTTTTTAAAAAAGTTCTAAAGCCCTAAAGGCCTAACAAACAAATTTAATTTCTTTATGGTAGACATTGTCAGACCCAAAAAAAAGTGGTCAACTAAACGCCTGATGACTATAGGTGGGATCGCAGCACTGGTTTTGTTGATTGCAGCTAGTTTTTATTTTACCTCCGGAAAATCCAAACTCAACGTTGATTTAGAACGGATTACGGTTAGCGATATCATAAAAGCCCCCTTCCAGGAATCGATCCCCGAGAACGGGACCGTGATGCCCCTGACCACGATTTATCTCGTGACCCCGGACGGCGGTCGCGTAGAACAACGCTATGTGGACGACGGCGCCATCCTCAAAAAGGGTGACCCTATCCTCAAGCTGGCGAACCCGGACGTGGAGATCGCACTGGCCAACCAAACTACCCAGGTCTCCACCATGCTCGCAACGATGCAGTTCAGCCGCGTAAGCGCCGAGCAGAATACGGTCACCAAGCTCAACAATATGGCGGATGTACAAAGCCTCTTCATAGAAGCCAAACGCGTCTACGACCTGGACAACAAGCTGTATCCCGAAAAGGCCATCGGCTCCCAGGAATACCAGACCGCAGTGAACAACTATAACTATCTTAAGGAGAAGCTCCGCCTCCAGGAAGAGATCCTCCACCAGGATACCTTATCCCGTGAAGCCCAGGAGAAACAAGACAAGGAATCCCTGGATCGTGCCCGGCAGACGCTCCTGATCCAGCAACAAAAGGTCGACGGTCTCATCATCCGTGCCCCGGTCGACGGCCAGCTCACCGCCCTCGACGCCGAGGTCGGCCAGTCCAAAACACCCGGCTATGCGCTCGGCCAGGTGGACGTGCTCAGTGGCTTCAAGATCAGGCTCTCGGATGTGGACGACCACTATGTCAACCGCGTCTTCACAGGCCAAAAGGGTACCTTCAGCTACAACGATACCACGTATACGCTCAAGATCTCTAAGGTGTATACGCAGATCACGAACGGCCGGTTCATGGTCGATATGACCTTCGTCGGCAAAGAACCCGTGGGCATCCGCAAAGGCCAAACCCTCCAGATCACCCTGGCACTCAGCGATGAAACCACCGCCATCCTCGTACCCAAAGGCGGATTCTTCCAGCAAACCGGAGGCAACTGGATCTTCAAGGTGAGCGCAGACGGCAAGACCGCCTATCGCCAGGATATCCAGCTCGGCCGCATGAGCACGGATTACTACGAAGTCCTCTCCGGCCTCAAACCCGGCGACAAAGTGGTAACCTCGAGCTACGAGAATTATGGAAACATGCAGGAACTAGTGCTCAAAAAGTAATAAATTGTAACATCGGACGCCTGAAAGGCGTCCCTTAAAGACACCAAACCAGGACGCCCTCCGGGCGTCCCAAAACCGAAAAAAATGCGACTCAAACTCTTCTTCACCCTGGGCTTCGTCCTCCTCCTGAGTACGTTCGCCTCCTCTAACGAATGTGCCCGTTATACGCACAAATGCGAGGCGGGAGTAAAACCAGTGGCAACGCCGGCGCCCAAGGCCGTCACAGCGGATACCGAGTCGTCTACGCTCGTTATCAACAAGCTCCTATATATTTAAACACTTTATATACATCACTTAAACCGCTTATAATTATGATCAAGATCACCGATCTCCAAAAAACCTACCGCACCGAAGAGGTCGAGACCATCGCGCTGAACAAACTCACCTTCGAGGTGAAAGAAGGCGAGTTCGTATCGGTAATGGGTCCCTCCGGCTGTGGTAAATCCACCCTGCTGAATATCCTTGGCCTGTTGGATGATCCCGATGGCGGTAGCTTTATCTTCAACGGCATCGAAGTCGCTCACTTCAACGAACGCAAACGCGCCGACCTCCGCAAACGCAACATCGGTTTCGTTTTCCAAAGTTTTAACCTCATCGACGAGCTCACGGTTTTCGAGAACGTGGAACTCCCCCTCATATACCTTGGCGTCAAAGGACCCGAAAGAAAACAACGCGTGGAAACCGTCCTCGACAAAATGCAGATCATGCACCGCCGCAACCACTACCCCCAGCAGCTTTCCGGTGGTCAGCAACAACGTGTAGCCGTAGCCCGCGCCGTAGTCAATAACCCCAAGCTCATCCTGGCGGATGAACCTACAGGTAACCTCGACTCGTCTAACGGTAACGAAGTGATGACCCTGCTTACCGACCTCAACGAGCAAGGAACGACCATCATCATGGTTACCCACTCCGAACACGACTCCCGCTATAGCCATCGCATCATCCGCATGCTGGACGGTCAGGCTGTAACGGAGAACATTTTAATATAAGCCCAAACCGCCGGCCTTACCAGTCGGCGGCCTCAACGAGGTTCCGCAGTCAATCCAACGATAAAAGTAAGCCGCTTCATGCGGCCCCACCCTTTCTTTAACCGGCCCGCAAGAGCCCAAAGCCATCGTCATGCTCAAAAATTATCTGAAGATCGCCTTCCGGAATCTCACCAAATACAAATTCATCTCCTTCATCAACCTCTTTGGACTTTGTGCCGGTCTTACCTGCTGCCTCCTCATCCTGACCTATATCCTCCACGAGACCAGCTACGACCGTTACAACTCCAAAGCGGACCGCATCTGGCGCGTCACCCGGAGCTTCAACAACCCCGAAGGCGTCGTCTCCCTTCACCTCGGCGCCGTGGCTCCACCCTTTGGCCCCCTCCTCAAAAACGATTTCCCCGACATCGAGCAGGTCACCCGCATCCTGCCCACCGGCCCAACCGCCTTCCACTATGAGGATAAGATCTTCAACGAAAAGAACGGCTACTTTGCGGAAAACAACCTCTTCAGCGTTTTCGACATCAACCTCACCGAAGGCGACCGCCATAGCGCCCTCGCCGACCCCAATTCCATGATCATCACCCGTGAGCTCGCACACAAATATTTCGGCGACGCGGACCCGATCAATAAACTCGTTCAGCTCGACAACCGCATCAACTTCAGAGTCACCGGCATCTTCGAACCGCTCCCCGAGAACTCCCATTTCCACCCGGGGTATCTACTGTCCTTCAACACACTCAAGGACTCCCTTATCTACGGTGAGAACAACCTGCTGCACAACTGGGGCAATAACGCCTTCTTCACTTATCTCCTGCTCCCGAAGGATTACCCCGCGAAATCCATCGAAACCCAGTTCCCCGCCTTCCTCGACCGGCGCATGGGCGATAATTACGGCCCTGGCGTCAAAGCCTCGAAATTCACCAAACTCTTCCTTCAACGGCTCACCGATATCCATCTTCACTCCCATCTCGACGAAGAGCTGGAACAAAACGGCGACATCAGCCGCGTCTACGTCTTTGGCGCCATTGCCCTCTTCATCCTGCTCATCGCCTGCATCAACTATATGAACCTCTCCACCGCCCGCTCCACCCTGCGGGCAAAGGAGATCGGTATCCGCAAGGTCTCTGGCGCCGGACGCTCCGAGCTCATCAGCCAGTTCCTCTGTGAATCGGTCCTGATCGGCTACCTCGCCTTCATCATGGCCGCCGGTCTCACTGTCCTGCTGCTGCCATCCGTCGATGACCTCACCGGCCTGCATCTCTCTGTCACCAGTCTGCTGCAACCCGCGGTGCTCATCCCCGCACTGCTGACACCCGTACTTGTAGGCCTCCTCTCCGGCGCCTACCCCGCCCTCTTCCTCAGCTCCTTCCAACCCGTGAAGGTGCTCAAGGGACTGTTCAAAGCCGGCAGCAGCACCGCCTCTTTCCGCAAGGTCCTCGTAGTAGCGCAGTTCTCGATCTCCATCGTGCTCATCATCAGCACAGCCATCGTCTTCGAGCAGCTGCACTATATGCAGAACGCCTCCCTGGGTTTCAACAAAGATCATATCGTCACCATTAATTATAACGAGACAGTCGGCAAGAGCTTCAACTCATTCCGCTCTGCCCTGCTCCAAAATAACCATATCCTCTCGGCCACCCGCTCCTCCCGTATCCCCAGCGGCAGGCTCCTTGACGAACAGGGTGCTTCCACCGAGAGCGGTGATTCGCTCCGCCCCGTCACCGCAGATATCAAATACGTAGCTGTCGATCACGACTTCCTCAAGACCTATGGCATTCCCATCATAGCCGGCCGCGACTACAACCGCAGCTTCGCCACCGATACCAATAACTTCATCCTCAACGTAGCGGCAGCGGATGTCCTGGGCATGCACGATCCCAAACAACTCGTCGGCAGGAGCTTCTCCTATGGCAATACTAAAGGAAGGGTCATCGGCGTCATGGGCAACTTCAATTTCGAATCCATGCACCAGAAGATCATCCCGATGATCTTCACCATGCCCGCCGACTCGCAAGCCAATAACACCTATGCTAACCTGTCCATCAAGCTCACCGGAAGCGATGTCCCCAGCTCGATCGCCTACCTTGAAAAGACGTGGAAACGCTATTTCCCCGGAGTACCCTTCGAATACACCTTCCTCGACGAAAAATTCGACCAGCTCTATAGAACAGAACAACAACAAGGCTCCCTGTTCACTATCTTCTCCGGCATCGCGATCTTCATCGCCTGTCTCGGATTGTTCGGCCTCTCCGCCTTCACCATCACCCGGCGGATCAAAGAGATCGGCGTCCGCAAGGTCCTCGGCGCCAGCACCGGCAGCATCGTACAGCTGCTGTCCACCGATTTCCTGAAACTCGTAGCCATCGCCGCCTGTATCGCCTTCCCCATAGCCTGGTACGCGATGTACCACTGGCTTGGTGATTTCGCCTACCGCATCCCGATCCATTGGTATGTCTTCCTCGCGGCAGGCTTCCTCGCAGCCCTCATCGCTCTGGCGACCATCAGCTTCCAGGCGGTGCGTGCGGCCTTGTCTAACCCCGTGAAAGCTTTGCGAAGTGAGTAAAATTCCGCACCGCCTGCACCGGTCTAATGTCTGCCCTCCGGGCGATCGGCCCCCGGCCGATCCGGCGTGCAGCCTTGTCCAACCCCGTGAAAGCACTACGAAGTGAATAAAACACACGACATATGCTTAAGAACCATCTGCGGCTTGCCTGGCGAAACCTGAGCAAACGAAAGGGTTACTCGGCACTCAATATCCTCGGCCTCACCATCGGCATCACCTGCTTCCTGCTCATCTTCCACTATGTGGCTTATGAACGCAGCTACGACACCTTTCAACAGGACGCGGGCCGGATCGTCCGACTCCGCCTCGATCAATACCAGGACGGCAAACTGGCCTGGAAATCGGCGACCTCCTTCACCGCCATCGCACCGGCCATGAAAAAGGAGTACCCCGAAGTAGCAGACTACTGCCGTCTCATCGACGCCGAAATGCTGCTCACTAACCAGGAAAGAAATGTAAAATCGAGCGAACTCAAAGGCTATTTCGCCGATGCCTCGGTCATCCCCTTCTTCGACCTTCATTTCGTCGCGGGCAACCCCGCCACCGCCCTCGACGGACCCTACAAAATGCTGCTGTCGGCCAGCATGGCCAAAAAATACTTTGGCAACGAACCCGCCCTCGGAAAACGCCTCAAAGGCCTGTACAACGGGTCTACGGAAAGCTTTGAGGTCACCGGCGTATTCAAAGACTATCCGGCCAACTCCCACCTCATCCTCAACCACCTCGTCTCCTTCTCCAGCCTCAACCAGATACGCCGGGAACAAGGCGACTCCTCCAACTCGTCCGAACTCGCCTGGGGCTGGTACGACTTCTATATCTACCTGCAGCTCAAACCCGGCGCCAGCTACAAAGCGCTGGAAACAAAATTACCTGCCTTCTGCGACCGCCACATGAACAACGACGATTGGCACAAAAAGAACAATGTCCGGCAAGAGCTGCACCTCATCCCCCTGAGCGATATCCATCTCTATTCCAATTACAACCAGGAAGCCGAGGTCAACGGCAACGGCAAAGCCGTGGATTTCCTCTTCCTCATCGCCTTCCTGATCATCGCCATCGCCTGGATCAACTATACAAACCTCGCCACCGCCCGTTCGCTTGAACGGGCCAAAGAGGTCGGTCTCCGGAAAGTCCTCGGCGCCATCCGCACCGACCTCGTCCTGCAATTCCTGACCGAAAGCCTCTTGCTCAACACCATCGCCGCGCTCCTGGCGATCACCCTTGCCTGGATCCTCGCCCCCTCCTTCGATACCCTCATCGGAAGCGACGCGGGCAGTTTCACGCTGCCCCACACCTATCTGCTCGGCTTCGCAGGCATCTTCTTCCTTGGCTCGTTTTTATCCGGTCTCTATCCCGCCTTCGTACTCTCCGGTTATCACCCCATCACCGTACTCAAAGGTCTCTTCAAGAACAGCACCCGCGGCCAGATCCTCCGGAAGGTCCTCATCATCGGCCAGTTCGCCGTTTCCGTGATCCTGATCACCGGTACCATCCTCGTCTACCAGCAGGTCCAATACATGCGCCGTCAGCAGCTCGGCGTCGACATCGACCGGACCCTCATCGTCGAGGGCCCGGCCTCACCACAGGATTCTGTCTATAAAAACGTCTTTCAGCCGTTCAAGACCACGCTCCTGCAACAACCCGGCATTCGAAGCATCACCGCATCCACCAATGTCATGGGCCAGGAGATCTACTGGACAAATGGCATTCAGCCCCTCGGGAAAAATTCCCGGCCCGAGCTCACCCTTTACATACTCGGCATCGACTACGACTTTATACCCGCCTACTCGCTCCGGCTTGTCGCCGGCCGAAACTTCTCACCCCAGTTTTCCACGGACGACAAAGGCGCGCTGATAAACGAGACCGCCGCCCGTATGATCGGCTATCTCAAACCCGCCGATGCCCTGGGTGAAAAGTTGGTACGCGGCCGCGATACGCTGCACATCGTCGGCATCACCGCAGATTATCATCACCAGGGACTGCAAAAAGCCATCGACCCGATGCTCTTCCTGTATGGCCCGAATGTCCGCAGCTATTATTCGATCAAATTCAACAGCGCCGACCTGCACGGGGCCATTGCTGCGATAAAACGCAGCTGGGATAGCCATTTTCCAAACGACCCGTTCAACTATTTCTTCCTCGACGAATCGTTCAACCAACAATACAAGGCCGACACCCGCTTCGGCGAAGTCTTCGGCCTCTTCGCGACCATCGCCATCCTCATCGCCTGTTTCGGCCTGCTCGGCCTCTCCGCCTACAACGTACTGCAACGGACTAAAGAGATCGGCATCCGCAAAGTCCTCGGCGCCAGTTCGCAAAGCCTCGTCGTCCTGCTTTCCCGCGACTTCGCTGCCCTCGTGCTCCTCTCTCTGCTCATCGCCGTCCCCCTGACCTGGTGGGTGATGCACCATTGGCTGCAGGACTTCGCCTATCGCATCGATATCCAATGGTGGACCTTTGCCCTCGGCGGCCTCGCGGCCCTGCTCATCGCCCTGACGACCGTAGGCATCCAGGCGGCGAAAGCGGCTATGAATAACCCCGTAAAAAGTTTGCGAAGTGAATAGAATACAACCTCAGAACAGAATAATATGATAAAGAACTATTTCAAAATAGCCTGGCGCACCCTTCTCCGTTATAAGGCCTACACCGGCATCAACATCTTCGGGCTGACCCTCAGCATCACCGCGGCCATCCTCATCTTCACCCTGGTGACCTACCAGTTCAGCTTCGAAAGCTTCAACCACAACAAAGACCGCATCTACCGCATCGTCACCGACGTCAGCTCGGATGCTAACCTCGAACACCTGCCCTGCGTACCCCAGCCGCTCGGCAAAGCCTTCCGCAACGACTTCTCCTTCGCGGAACAAACGGCCCGGATAGTCTACTATCGCCGGGTGCTCCTATCCCTGCCTCAGGAAAAAGAAAGCAAGAAATTCCAGGAAGACGATGGCGTCGCCTTCGCCGAACCATCCTTCTTCCACATCTTCGATTTCCCCCTGGTCAAAGGAGACCCCAATACCGCCCTCGCGAACCCCCATTCCGCCCTGGTCACCGAATCCATCGCCAAAAAATACTTCGGCAACACCGACGCGATGGGCAAAACACTCCGCGTCAAAGTCTTCGCCGGCATCGCCATCCTCATCAGCTGTCTCGGTCTCTATGGCCTCGTCTCCTTTATGGCGCTACGCAGGACCAAAGAGATCGGCATCCGTAAAGTCCTCGGCGCGGGCGTAGGCCAGATCTGCTGGCTGTTCGGCAAAGAATTCTTCCGCCTGCTGCTCATAGCCTTCGTCATCGCCGCACCCGCGGCGACGATGATCACCAACTATTGGCTG
>Ga0134128_10000215_pt1 | contig 82273 bp, 87 predicted proteins | sample KB31754_FD_96462 | JGI IMG/M metagenome (GOLD analysis project Ga0134128, IMG submission 96462) | Terrestrial soil microbial communities with excess Nitrogen fertilizer from Kellogg Biological Station, Michigan, USA - KB3-175-4 | ecosystem: Environmental > Terrestrial > Soil > Unclassified ... | reverse complement strand
CCGCGCCGACAGCTGGTCTCTGTCTCAAAATCCAAAACAAAACCCAAAACCAAAACCGAAAGGAGTTTCCCGCTACCGGCCACGTCCCTTCAGTTCAGGCTCATCCTTCGATGAGAAAATGCTACGGGTGTCGGCGCTCGCGTGGGATGAATTTCCAGCTCTGAAGTGTTCGATCTCGATCCCAGCCTACTCTTCCAAGAGTTTCGAGATCTGGTCGGGGGTGGGAAGATCGTTGCGCAGTTCGTTTGGAACTGACGTGACGATCTTGTAGGTGGCCACGCCAATCGGCTTCGCCGACTCTCTTAAAGCATATTCAACGATTGTCCGATTCTTGGACTTGCAGATGAGAATTCCGATCGAAGGATTCTCACCCACCATACGACACGTATCGTCGAGGACAGCAAGATAGAACTGCATCTTGCCAATTTGCTCGGGTTGGAATTCGCCGATTTTGAGCTCCACTGCGATGAGCGACCGAAGGCGCCGGTGGAACAGAAGGAGGTCGATGAAATACTCCTTGCCGCCAACCTCTAATCGATACTGACTTCCGATGAACGAGAACATTCCGCCCATTTCCAGCAGGAAGGGCTCGACCTTCGCGAGGATCGCCTGCTCAAGCTGGCGCTCGCTGTGTGCGTCACCGAGCTCCAGGAAATCGAAAGTGTATTCGTCCTTGACCGCGAGCTTCGCTTGATCGCGAATCTGCTCTGGAAGTGCGATATTGAAGCTGGTTTGATTCAGGCGAATTTTTTCATATGTTTGATTCTCAATGTGGTGGATCAGCACGTTTTTCGACCAACCGAACTGCTGTGTCCGCCTGAGGTAAAACTCGCGCTCGTCTTCGTCGCTACAGCGCGCCAGAATCACGAGATTCTTCGTCCAGCTAATTTCTCTCACCAGTGGTGATAAATTCTGTTTCCGGCGATACGCCTCGTAGAACTGCCTCATTTTGTAAAGGTTAGGAGCCGAGAAGCCAGCGACCCCTGGGAATTCGAGTTGAAGATCTTTCGCGAGGTTCTGTACAACGCTGCGTCCCCATGTCTCGCCTGCCTGGCGCTCGATAATCAACCGGCCGATGTCCCAGTAGAGGTTGATCAGCTCCCGGTTTACCGCGCGAAGTGCGTCGTACTGGGCCGCGCGGATTCTCTCCTTGATCTCGCGCAAGAGCGCCCCGTATGAATCGGAGGGAATTCTGCTCTCGGTGCTGCCTAAAGGCAAGTGCTCCTCCAAGGTATGTTTTGCTCTGCGGGTCAATCCGAGCGTATTCCAAAAAAAAGACGCTTCGTTTCAACGCCCCTGAACAATTCCAAGGGCCTTGTTCAACTGCTCATCTTCACCAGCCGCCAGAGTTTCAGGGCGATTCTCGATTGCAAGATCCGCAGTGACGCCGTTTCCTTCGAGGCTCTGGCCCTTGGATGTAAACCACCCGAACACGGGAATTCGAAGCCAGTATCCGCCACCCACCTGGAAATTGGCGGCGCCGAGAACATTGCCGCGGGTCTTTTGGCCGACGACTTTCGCGAGGCCGTTCTCGGAAGCAAAATTTGCCAGCATCTCCGCGGCGCTGTTCGTCCACTCATTAACGAGAATCGCAATTCGTCCGTGAAACGGCTGTGGACCCAGCCCCTGCGTCATGAGCATGACGGATTTGTCGCGGAAAGCGAACAGTCCTAACGTCATGAGGAGTTCTGGCTTGGTGCGCGGCATCGGGACACGCGGCAGAGTCGCGGGATCGTAGCCGTCGCGTAAACGCTTCGGGGTGAGGCTGTGACCGATCGGGATCTGGCCGGGGCACATGTAGCTCGCCAAGCGCGCAAATCCCAAGCTGCCGCCGATGTTGCCTCTAAGATCCACGATCAGTCGGTCACAGCCCTGTTTTTTCAGATCGTCTATCGCGCGGTCGAGATCTTTAGCAAAGCCCATGCCCATCGCACCAGGGAAGTAGGGGATCTTCAAGAGTCCGTTTCCGCGTTCGACGACTGAATGGTTTGGGCTTCGCGGCTCGACGATCGGCGGACGTTGTTTCGTCCCTTTCCGCATCGGAACAGCAATTCCAATTTCCCTGATGGTGCCATCAGCCAAGTTGCGGACGCGTAGTTTGTGGTTCTGACCGATACCGAAGTACGGTGTGGTTGGCGGCGCGTAGCATTTTCCGTCAACACCCTCCAGGATGTAACCGGGTTTTATGCCGGCGACATCCGCGGGACCAGCGTCGAACACATCCAGAAATATCCATCTGCGTTCCCCGTTGACACAGACGTCGCGAAGGCTGGCATTGATCGTGTGCTGAGGAAGCAGTTCCTTTGGAAGCGAATGGTAAAAGACCGTGTGGCTCGTCTTGAGTTCCGCCAGGAGTTGCCGCACGCCGTCCTCGAATTCGCGCACTTCACAGGTCAGCAGGTCGGGCGTACGATCATCGACGTTTTGCGCCCAGGCACCGTAATCAATGCCGGCGACATTGATGTGATTCGCCAGTACGCGCTTCTTAATCGATTTCAGGATTTCGGCACGTTGCTTCGCATCTGGGGTCATATCATTCTCCAGTTCGACGGGCAGAGGTCGGTAAAATCGGCCGTCCGATCTCACCTTCAGCACCGAAGGCTGCCCAGTCGAACGGAGCTGCCTTGCTGCCGAAAGTCCGCAAGAAATCTCGTTTTGCGGCAGTGAGGGCATACGCCGGTGTCTTCTGCTCGGCCAGGTGCGCATAGAAGTGCTTCATCAGGAAAAGCGACGCGTCATCGTCCACCTGCCACAACGTGGAGATTACCGTTTTGGCGCCGGCGAGTAAAAAGGCGCGAGAAAGATTCGCGATGCCTTCCTCCCCCTCTAAAGCGCCGACTGCCGTTTCACAGGCGGATAGAACGACCAAATCCGCGTTGAAGTGCAGGTCGGCGACTTCCGAGGATTGGAGAAACCCGTCATCACCAGCCGCCCGGTCTGTCAACAGGACCAATGCCGCGCGATCCGGAAAAACAGGGTCTGCGAACCCATGAACCGCAAGGTGTACGACGCGATAGTCCCGCAGCTGCAGGCGCTTGAACGCAGTTTCGGTCGCCGCGGACCCATTCAATACCGTACTCGCGCTTTTGGGGAAGTGGAGTTCGGCGATTCGAACCTCGTCTCCCGAGGCCGGAAGATCGGCAAAGCCATTCCGATCGAATCCTCGCGTTAGACTGGCGCGGTTTATTCCGCTCCGGGAGTACGGTACGCCCCCGACTGCGAGCAGGCTCTTCTGCGATTTCTGCGGCGCAGATGTTTCATTGGTGAGGCGGTAGAACGTCGTCGCTGACGGAGAGTACAATACGGCTTTTGTTTCGACGATGTACCGGCTCGACGGTGCGCGAAGCGCATCGAAGGGCACCATGTTTAACTGGCCGTCCCGAACCACTATAAACAGGGCCTTCTTCGAGAGGTCACCCAACGGCCCAATCAGTGCATCGTACAGCGACCTCGATTCGGGCCTGGCGCTCTGCTTTGATTTCACATTCTTCAGGTAGGCAGCAATCAAAGCTTCGAGACGAGCTTTGCCTTCCAGTTGAACGATCTGGAAACCTGTGCTTGTGATTGCCAGACAGTAGGACTCTGGCTCCGCAACTACATATTCGAGGAGCACGGCGTTTGTTGGAATCGCCGTTCGAAGGGTCGTAAGCGGTACTGCTTCATCGGTTTTCGTTTTCAGAATGCTCGCACCTGGCGTGATCCATTTAGCCTGCTCGGCGAGGAAAATCTGATCGCGGAGTTTACGAACCTCCTCAATGGATCGAGCGGCCATCAGCTTCAGCCTCAATTGCGAGACCGTGTGTTCTATGGCGGCGCGTTCGGGTTGAGCGATGCTCCCCGCCGCCAGAAGGTCCGCCGCCACCCTTCCACGGACATGCTCGATAATGCTGTAGGCTTTCGCTGGATCGTTCATCCGCGCCGCCAAGGCGAAATGCTGCGTGAAGATCTCGCTCGATGCGCGAATCGCAGCCGTCTTCGCCAACGCCGTTGAAGACTGACCAATGACGGAATCGATGAATGCCTCGGCACGGTCATACGACTGGTCAGCATCCGCGTCTTCCCCGCGGCTCACCTGCAACTGGGCAACTGCCATCAGCCGTTGTGGAGCACCCCAGAAGTCGCCGCTTTCCTGGCTGGCCTGTGCCGCTGACTCAGCAAATTGTTGAGCAGTCTTCAGATCGCCGGCCTGTCTATATATCTCCGCCGTACTTCCATAAACTTCAGCAAGGAAGCGTGTGAGCCCTTCAGCCTTGCCGATCGCAATCGCTTTTTGCAAACTGCCCAGCGCTCCAAGCGCGTCCTTTCGTGCCGCCGCAATTTGCGCCTTCAGCGCCAAAGCGGTCGCCTCATGAGCTCCCCTGTGGGACTCATGCGCCTGACTCAACAGCACATCATTCACCCGCTGAGCACGGTCGAGCTGTTTCAGCGCAATGAGGGATTGGACACGGAGCTCCTCTGCCGTGTATTGGAAACCAACATCCGGAATGCGACTGGCTAGTTCTGTGGCGTTGTCCAGATACGCCAGCGCCTGATCATACGCTTTTGTCTGAACCAGACCGAAGGCCAGAATCGTCAAGAATCTGATTTGGCCTGCCGCGTCCTCTGTTTTCGTTGCAAGCTGCAATGCTGTACCAACATTCTTGCGGGCAGTCTCCAGGTCTCCGTCATAAAATGCCGCAATTCCAAGCTGTGCCAATGCTCTGTATCGCCACTTCTGATCACCCGTCTCCTCCGCAAGCTGTTCCACGGCCTGCCAATCACTCCGCATTGCCCCGCTGTTCGTTTCGGTGTCGATGTCGCCCTTCACAATGAACGCGAACATCCGCAGTTCTTTGTCGGATCGGAGAAGTGGATTATCGGCGAGGTCCGTTGCCAACTGCTCAGACTTTTCGGGTAGGGCGCCCTGGTTGCGCTCGATGGTTGCCCGAAGCAGACCCAGCCCGGCGAATAGTGCGTTCCGTTTGTCTCCTGCTTCAGTGAACAACTGCTGAGCCCGCGAAAAAGCTGGAGCAGCATCGGCCCAGTTGTACAGATTTGCCAGCCTGAGAGCGTTCTCAAGTGCTTCATGCGCCGCCGACGTTTGCGAGTCGAGCGTTTCCCCGCAAAGCAGCATCAGTAGAACACCGCAAATGGAAAAGAAATTAAATGGTCCGGCGTTACGGATGAAACGTGAAGCCCAGTTCTTTCCATGAATCGAATGCATAGGGTTCCTTTGAATGTCGTTAGCCGATCACGGCGGCGTAGGCCCTCCAGCTCAGTCCGGGTGGGCGAATCATCAGCCTCCATCCGCGCCCAACATCTGACGGCTTAAGCTCCAGGTCCAGCGCGAATAACGTCACACCACCGTTGAGCTTTACGTTCACACGGCGCTCGATCTTCGTAGACCCAGCCGCATCTACCAGCCGAACCGCGTACACGCCTGGCTCCATACCGGTGGGTAACAAAAACACAGCATGAACGGCCTTGGCAGGCAGTTGAATTTCCCGTTGCGGCGTCTCTGAATCGCTGCCACGCGTTGTGGAGAAGCGCGCCAAGTTAATTTCAACCTGCGACCGCGGCTCTGGTGTCACACTCGCCGATGGCGCCGGCACCTCGGCAGGGGTGGAATGCGTTTTCTCGGCGGTCGCCGATGGGGTTTGCCTGGAGCTACTGAAATACATGAGCCTGGTGCTTGTCAACGTGGCCGCCGTAATAAGGACGATTGCGGCTGCCCATTGAAGACCCCGGACGGCAATGGCCGCGCGTCGATAACGAATGTACTCTCTAAAACACGGTGAGCACGAAACGATGTGCGAGATCGGCATCTCCTTAAGCACGATTCGACGATCGCGCTTCGCCATTGCCTTCAATGTGGCAGCGTCCGGACATTCGGTGCGGGCGGGATTAGGGTATGCCGTCTCGGAGTGCTTCTTACCGATCGCAACAATGTCATCTATCAGCTTTCGAGAGGCGAATTCATCACGTTTAATCATCAGCTTTTTCCGTTCGGCACGATGCCAAGTGAGGGTCTGTGATGATTGGTACGAAGCCGGTCGATGGCGCGATTGAGCTTCTTCCGGAATTGCACTTCCGCCGTGTGGGCGTCAGCGTACCCCATGGCCTTCGCGATGGACCGCCAATCGTAGTCCAGCACACGAAGGTCATACATTTCTCGGCAGGCTTGATCCATGCAGGCTCGCAGGACTTCAAGTCGCTTCACCTCGTCCAGCATGCGATCGAGGTCCAGAGAAACCGGCGCGGCAATCCGTTCCAAGCTGCCGTTGTCGAGATAGGAGATCTTCTGATTTCTTTTGAACCGCCGGATTGACTCCCGTACCACGGACCTGAAGAGGTAAGCCTCGAAGCACTGAATTGTGTGGTGATTTCCCATTCTTCGCGAGGCGGAATCGACTGCTGCTTCAACGATTTCGGCAGCGTCCGTGTCGTCGCCCAGATAGCGCATGACCACCAGGCGCGCGCGTTCCCAGATCCTATGGGCAGCCTCGATTAGCCTCGCATCTACCGCATTTCCGAGGCTATCCCGTTTCGGAATCCAGAGTCTCGTCTGCGCGTCGTTCCGCTGGTCCATGGAAAGCCGCCGGCGACCGATAGAACGATCCCCCATTTACAAGAGGCTTTGAGATGGGCAAACCTCACCGGGAAACGTGGATTTCTGCGAGAATTTCTATTCCCCGAATGACCGCTTCAACCGTGGGACGGCAGGGTGAGGTTCCTGGTTTCTGTAGCCTCCTTATCAGTAGGAGACCTCCCCCGGCCTCGCAGTGGCTCACGTATCAGCCCAGAGACCCTGCACGATCGAGTCCAGTCTCCGGTATTACGGTGTGATTTATGAAGGAGACCTCTTGATCCTTCCGGCCCTGGGTTCAGTCCAACCATTCGCCGCCCCACCACACGGCGGTAACCTTCCAGCACGCGTTACACGACGCGACGAGCACCTCGGCCAGTCTCAACCTAAAGGAGAGAACTTGCCGCATGGCTTGCCTGTCGTTTGACGGCTATGTAGAACGGACTGGTCGCAGTCTAAAAAGCGTTGCTCAGGAAAGTATGGCGCCAGGTGCGTGTGTTCCCACATTATGCGAGCACGGTTGCAAAGTCGAGATGCTAAAGCGTTGTGCTCATGGCTGCCCGTCGATCGTAGTCGAGCTGATGCTCGCCGGTCACAAATGGGATGAGATTCCATCGCAACACGAGTCCGATCATCCAAGCGGAGGGAGTCTGCCGTCCATATCCGCCCCACACTCGTTGTGATATCACGCGACAACCGTACAAGGATGCCCCCCTCCGTTTCGATGTGGCGAGCTTCGGGTGACAGCGCGCGCCACGGCATGCTTATAAACGTTGTTGTAGGTTGTAACGAACCGCGTGGCAATGTAGAGCCGTTGGCGTGCCTCCTTGAGCGGAAGGAGTCATGAAGTAAGCACTGATTCGAGGAAGGCGCGAGCCGAATGTCAGACCTTCTGCGGACTATCGAGAACTTCGCGCACTTTCTGCGCAAGCTCCTTGGGCAAAAAGGGCTTTTGCAGGAAAGGAGCTCCTGCCGATACTCCCTCTTTCAGAATCACGTCCTGGGTGTGGCCCGACATAAACAGCACCTTGATCTCGGGTCGCAAGGTGAGTAATCTCTCAGCAAGTTCGCGGCCACCGAGTTCAGGCATGGTGACGTCACTCAGCAGGAGGTCAATCGTTCCGACGTGGGCTTGGCCGACGGCGAGAGCGTCTAACCCGTCGCGAGCCTCTAAGACGACATACCCGTAACCTTTGAGAATGATACCGGCAAGCCTTCTGACCATGTCCTCATCTTCCACCAGTAACACGACAGCCGCGCCGTTCGGCGCCTCGGCTAAATTAGGACTCACACCCTGTTCTTGGTCAGCGTCAGCAACTATGGCCGGTAGCAGAATATGGAACCTCGTGCCCTGCCCAAGCTCGGATTGGCACCAAATAGAGCCACCACTTTGCTCGACAATGCCGAGCACCGTGGACAGGCCCAAGCCCGTCCCTTTGCCACCTTCCTTAGTAGTAAAAAACGGCTCGAAAAGATGGGCCTTAGTTTCCTCATCCATGCCAATGCCGCTGTCGCGGACATCCACCTGGACATAGTGGCCGGCTTGGAGATTCCGGATCTTAGCCTCGGCCTCATTCAACTCCGCGTTGGCGGTGTGGATCGTGAGCTTGCCGCCGGCGGGCATGGCATCCCGCGCATTCAGAGAGAGGTTCATCAGCACACGCCCGATTTCGCCCGGGTCGGCTCGCACCCTCCACAACTCGGAATCGAGACGAACAACGACCTTGATTTGATCCCCGACGACGCGGCGGAGCATTCGCTCAAAGTCAGCTACCGTTTCGTTCAGGTCGAAAATCTTGGGTTGCAGGACCTTACGCCTGCTGAAGGCAAGCAATTGGTCCGTGAGCGCCGCCGCTCTTTGCGCCGCGCTCTCGGCTTGCTGCACGTACGCGAAGGCTTCATGGCCCGCCGTTAGCGAATCGGCGGCCAGGCGGCTATTGCCGAGAATCACAGTCAGTAGGTTATTGAAATCGTGCGCAATCCCGCCGGCCAGCCGCCCAACAGCCTCCATCTTCTGTGCCTGGCGCAGCGACTCACGGCTCTCATGCAGCGCCTTCTCCGCTTTTACGCGTTCGGTCACATCGTCAATTACCACCAGGATCAGGTCGAGGTTGTCCAGTCGGCAGCCGTTAATGACCAGGGTTCTCATCCCGATTCCAGGGAAGTCCCGCTCCACTTCGAAGTGCTCGAAGGATTTGCGGGCCGGCAGCACGCGAAGAAGCAAATCCTGGAAACCTGGGATATTCCAGCTCCCGCCTCCAATGACTGAGAGCGGCTGCCCTTCCACGTCGCCGGGAAGTATCTTAAAGGTCTTGGAGAACGACTCATTGACGGTTTTGACCCGAAACTCGTGGTCAAGTACTAGCAGCGGAACCCTCACCGTTTCGACAATGGACATTGCAAACTTGCGCGACTCGGCAAGCGCGGAGTTTTTTGACTCCAGTTCGGCGTTAACAGTGATCAGTTCCTCATTCGTAGACTGCAACTCCTCTTTAGCCGTCTCCATTTCTTCGTTGAGGCTCTGGAGTTCTTCGTTGCTCGATTGGACCTCCTCGGTGCTGATCTGGCTGTCCTCTTCCGCTTTTTGATGTTCTTCAATAATCGATAAAAGCTTGCGGCGTGTCTGGCCCACTTCTTGCTTTAGCTTGGCGATCAGCCGGCGATCAGGCTCCGCTGCATTAGGCGCGGCGGGCGCGTCGGCCGCTTCTGAGGCAATTTCGTCTTCGTGCTTTTCGAGCAGGACCAGGAACACACGGCCGTGACGGTCTTCGAACGGAGTTACCTCGATGTTCACTTCGCGGATGCTGTCATTTGCTTCATACGGCGCCGAGGCTCGGCGAGTCGTCTGTCCGGTCGCTTGCGCCTGCTGAATAAGATTCTCAATCTCCAAAAAGAGGCCCGTATCCGCCATGAGATTCAACAGGTGGAAACTCACCTTTCCGTCCGGTACCCGGAGGAAATCGCCCGCATCTCCCCGGACCTCGAGCAGTTCCGGCCCTTCACTTACCAGAATGCCTATCTGGTTCTTCTTCGAGAGCAGCTGTTGGTCAACAGTCCTGCTGATATTCACGTCAGATGTCGCGGCAGCCCGGACCCGAAGAGGAGGCTTCTCGTCAGCGGCGGTGGCCCGGGGTCGGCGGATCAAAACGCGGTGAGGTCTCTTGCCGGTCCCGTTCCGGACGTACAGCTTCTTCTTGGGTTCCAGTGGCGAGAACATGTCGTCCAACGTCGCCGTCTCGGAAGAGCCCAGCATCAAGAATCCGTTATCGTTTAGCGCATAGTGAAAAGCCGGGATAATCTCTTTTTGAATCGATCCGAGGTAGATCAGCACGTTCCGGCAACTGATCAGGTCCAACTTGGCAAACGGCGGATCATCGATGAGATTATGGCGGCTGAAGACGCAGAGGTCGCGTAACGCTTTAACGACTTGGTAGCCGCTCTCGCTCTTCGTAAAGTATCGCTTGAGCTGTTCGGGGCTGACGTCGGAGATAATATTTTCGAGGTACTTGCCGCGGCGGGCCTTGTCGATTGCAGACTCGCTCACATCTGAGGCAAAAATCTGAACCGGAAACGTGACATCTTTTTGCTTCATGTAATCGAGCAAGGAGATCGCGATCGAATAAGCCTCCTCTCCGGTGGCGCAACCGGGCACCCAGATGCGAATCACCTTACCTTCGTTCCGATTGTCGACGATCGCCGGAAAGACGATGCGGCTGAGCGCATCGAATGACTCAGGGTCCCGAAAAAAGCTGGTGACGCAAATGAGTAAGTCTCGCTGCAGCAGGTTGCGCTCTGCTTCGTCCTGCTGAAGCTGGGCGGCATATGCATCGAGGCTCTTGATATTGCGCAACGCGAGTCGGCGCAGGATTCGGCGCTGGATCGTTTGTTCCCGGTAGAGGGAAAAGTCGATGCCGGTTGCCTTCAGCATCACGGAGAAGATGCTGTTCAGCGCGGTGCCCTCCGCCGTCTGGGGTGCGCTGTGTTGCAGAGGTGCCGCGTCGGCGACGAAATGCGGGTTACGGGCGATGCCGGCAAGTTCGAGGGCGATTTTCCCCGGGGCTAGGACGAAATCGACACCGGACGCTGCCACCGCCATCTCAGGCATGCCGTGGTACGCCGCGGTGGCTGGGTCCTGCGCGAAAGTAAATCCGCCGGCCTCTTTAATTGCCTGAAGGCCCAGTGCCCCATCGGAACCGCTACCAGAAAGAATTACGCCAATCGAACGATCGCCGCAATCCGCCGCGAGCGATCGGAAGAAATAATCGATCGGGAGCGCTGATCCGGGCGCTTGCCGGCGGGGGACTAATTTCAGCGCCCGCTGGACGATGGTCATTTCCGTGTTTGGAGGGATGACGTAAACGTGGTTGCTTTCTACGGCCATTCCGTCGCTTGCCTGCGACACCGGCATCGCCGTGGCCCGTCCGAGAATTTCGCTCAGGCTGCTCTCGTGTTTCGGATCAAGATGTTGAATCAGAACGAAAGCAAAGCCCGTGTTCACCGGCAGTTCGGCCAGCAGCAGCCGGAAGGCTTCCAGACCGCCGGCGGAAGCACCGATGCCGACGACAGAAAGCTTCGATTCTGTTAGGGGTCTGAGTTCGTTTTGCATTTGGTTGCTACTGTTTGCGCCAAGCGATCCCCTACCCTTCCTGGGCCAGGGCCACTTGAGTATAGCGCCGCGCGTCCCTGAGCATTCTGCACCCGCGCCGTTCAACGCCGCAGGAACAGTAACAGATTTCAATCACGGAGAGGCGAAAAAAGGCAGTTTGACCTTTGCTTGCGAAACGGTTTTGCCGCTTTAAGGCACCGAGCGCAGGCGCAATGTCTCCGGCATGGAATCGAAGGTGCTTCCTTCTCGATAAATCATGAATATAGAAGGTCTCGATAAGCTCGAATGGGCGGAAAGTATCTCGCCGCCGCGACCGCTTCCAGCCGGTTCTCGCGAGGGTTCCTCGGAGCAACTCATCCTGGGGCGCTTGTCGGTTTACCGACATACGAGAAACAAATCGCAAGAAGACCGCCTTACGAGCGCAGGAAGCAGTATAGGAACAGGAACATTCCGATCGCAAACAGAACAATGAAGCGGTGGAAGAACCTTGGTCCCATCATCGCAGCGAGAAAGAACCAGAATTTCATGTGCCCTCCTTTCTTTGAGGACTGGCGAACTCAGCGATCCCGCGATTCGGTATTTCGCTTTTCTCGTGCTGTTGCACAGCGGTTGCAACGTTGCCGGGGTCGGGGGCCGCGCCGCGCGCGCCCCCCGCGAAACAGAAACCGCCGAAGCCTCTGTCGATTTTGTGGTGTTCTGGTCATACGCGCCCCTTGCGCCGGGCCAATCGTTCCGATCGCATCCTCTCAGCGGAGTTCTTTATGGCACGCCACAACAGCGCGTCATACGCAATGAAATGAGCGTCGCGAAGACCCTTCAGACGCATCACCAGGTGGGCGGGATGAAGCTCGATGACGATTGGGCGTCCTCGATCCAAAGCCGCCGTTTCACGCACCACGATGTTGTCGGGAGTGAGCTTTGTCATAAGCAGCCGTCCTATCAAGAGAGGAGGCGGCTTACGCCGCCCCTCCCTTCGCCGTCGCTCTTTTCGCGATCTTCGTCGTGGCCTTCATCCTTCTTTTCGGTTTTGCAGACGCCCGGGGATGCTTCGCTTTCGACCCACACTTCGAAGCTGGCGACTTCCCGTTCTTTGAAGTCAACGAAACTCCCAAACGCCGAGCGGCGCTGGCCAACGGATCGATCGATTCCAGTGGCTCATCTGAATACCCAGAGGGCAGCAGCGCCAGTTCCATAAGCATCCGGACGAGTTGTGGTTCGGTTGCTTCCTTGGCCTTCTTCCGAAGTTCGAATGCGGCTGCATCAGGCTCGCGGGTCTCGTCGGTGTCGATGCCGTAGCGGTCACAGACGGCTTCCCAATCCTGATACTGCAGCCGATCAATGGTTGCGACCACCAGCAGTTCGTAGTCTGCCCGCGTCAACGTCTTCGGAATGTGCTCCAACACGGCGTCCAGCAGGCGCCGATTGTGATCGCGGTGCTTCTGACGCTGTTCCTCGCGCTGCTTCCATTCCTTCTGGCGCTCGCGCTCAGCGGCCTCTTGCTCCGCTCGGAAGTTTGGCTTGCCATGGATTTCACAGTCCGGGTCGGCACAGACATGCACGAGTTCGCCGCGCTTTCCGGGACCCTCGACCACAATGGCATCCGTTGCCCTTGAGCACGGCGACTGCTTTGTCCCGTCGTCAGCGATTTCGGCGGGCTTTTCCGGCTCGATAATGGTGTACTCGTTGCGGGTGAGAACTTTTTCCTCTCCCTTGTTGTTGGTGTAGTAAGCGCGGGTAATCTGAATCAACCCCGCCAACTTTTCCTTCTGTCGGGCGATGTGTGCGTCTACCTTGGTCTTGAAGCATGCGGCGTCCATACAGCGGTCGTCTTCCGCGAAGTCCTCAAATAAGGCGGTATTCGCGCCAGTGCGTTTCGGGCACGCGGTACAGGCCCCGGCCGCCGCCACAAGCTCCGCATCCGCTACATCGAAGACTGCTTCTGCAAGCGTCAGCATCAGATTCTCGCGAATCCACTGCGCCAACTCACGAACGGAGATCGCGTGCTTTTCCTTCGTTCGGTAGTCCTCGCGGAAAGCTGCCGCCAACGCGTCCTTCTGCTGATCCTGAGGCAGCCTCGCTATTAAGACCGCATGCCCAGCCGTGATCTGGTTCGTTTGGAATGTTTCGGCTGCATCTGGTATCAGTTCCGCCAGTCGGAGTCGTTGGTAAATGTGCGTGATGCTCCTCCCCGTTTTTGCTGCGATGGACGCTACGTCATAACGCGGCTCTGAAGTCTCCAGCAGCGCTCTGTAGGCCATCGCCTCCTCATAGGGGTGCACGTCTTCGCGGATGGCATTCTCGATCAACTGATATTCGAGAACCTGCGTGTCTGACAATTGAACGATCCTGACCGGCACCGTGGAAATCTCTGCCAACCGTGCGGCACGGAACCGCCGTGCTCCCGCAACGATCTCGAAGCGATCCAGATCTAGCTTGCGAGCGATTAACGGGACCAGCACACCTTGCGAGCGGATGCTCTGGGCGAGTTCTTGAAGCTTCGTTTCGTCAAAGCTTCGACGCGGATTGGTCGGGGATTCTTGAAGAACGTACACCGGCAATTCGCGAAAATCATGCAGGACCATCGGGGCTTGCGTCTCAATTTCACGTGCAACAACTTCAATTGCTTCAAGCATTTGCGTCTATCTCCTTTTTGCCGCTCTTTTTCTGCGCGTAGCTTGCGCGCGCGGCGGCTTCCGTGTTGCCACAGGCCCTGAGGGGCCCCGTCAAGGCCGCCGGCTTTGCCGGCGCCCGGAGGGGCGAAGCGCCTTTACGGGGAGAGGGACTGTGGCACTGAAAGGAAACTCTGGGCGTTAGCCGTGACTCGTACGCTCGTTTGCCAGAATGGTGAGCTTGAGAACACAGAGAGTTGCTGATGTAGTCGCCAAATCGTAATATTTGATGATGGCCTCGTTGGCTCCCATCTTGCGGCCCGGTTGTGCAGAAAAACGGCGACTCGTTGACGAGTACGAAGCGGCAACGGCGGCCTTTTCAGAGGCGGTAACGACTCTGCAACGGTAGATGGGCACCTCCCCGCGGGACGAGTACGACCGTCTGAACCGCATTGCCGACGCAGCCAGGCTTCGATCGGAGCAGGTGCGACTGGCCCTTGAGCAGCACGCTGCTACTCATAACTGCTGAAGCAGTCGAATGCGTGAGTTCCGGTTTTGGGTTCCGCCCATCAGGTCTTTGCTAAGAGGAACTATGAGTATGCTTCGCAAACGCTACGCGTGAGCGTGGACGTCGCGTGTTCGAATGAGCAAGACGGCGGGTCGGTACGAACCTTGTAGCCCGGTCACGCGCTCAGATGGGTCGGCGCACGGTTTCCGGAAGGAAAGCGGCCGGTCCGGTGACCGGCCGCTAATTGCGAGGCTGGCTCAGAAAGGCGGGCCGTCCGACGCGTCATCGCCGCGGCCGTTATCATCGGCGCGCTCGATTCGGTCCAGCTTGGCGATGCGATACGCCCTGCATTCCCATATGCGGCGCTTCACGCCGTCCCGTTCATATTCGCGGCTTCGCATTTCGCCCTCAACGTGAAGGTGAGCGCCCTTCGGGAGCGTCAATGCGAACTCGCCGAGTTTCGCCCAGGCGATGATCCGGTGCCACTCCGTGCGGGACTCCCACTCGTCCTTGTCGTTCTTCCAGGAAGTCTTGGTTGCGAGCGACAGGACTGTGTAGCCGACGCCGCCATTCGTGAACTTCTGTTCGGGCTCCTTTCCGCTGAATCCGATGAGAGAGAGACGATTCTGATACATGTCTTTGGTCCTTTCTGCCCTGTGTATCGGGGCACCCGAGAGCGAGTGGGCGCCGCTCCCAAGCCAAGGGGGCGCTTTTTACGGTGGGTCCAAAGAATTTCAGCGAGCCGACTTCAGGGAGCGTTTTGAAATTCTTCGGGGGACCGTAAACCGACGGCGCGAAGCGAAGCAGAGGCCCCGCAGCGCGCAGGGCGCGGCAAAGCCCCGAAGCAGTGCCCGATACCGGAGGCAGAAAGGTCAAGCAGGGAGGATCGAACTCGAATCAGAGATTAGCGGAACGGGAGAAGGAGCGGATTCGGTGGTGATCGCATGAAACTGCATGGCTTCGCGTATGGACTGCCCGGGTGACGATTGGGGTCTTCGGCTGGAGCGCGATTCAGCGATGCCGCTATTCGCGCTATACATCTTGCGGTCTCTTGTCCTGGTGGAGAGCGATGAAGCGGCTATGCCGCAGATGCCCATCGGCAGTGGCGCCGCTTTGCAACAAGCTCCTCAACGCCCTGCCTTTCACAGATTGAACTAGGAATCCAGATCAAATCCTTGCGTAAAGTTGGACTCGCGTCTCGATCAGTACAACTAGCCGGGCGCATCGTTTGGGTGCGCCGCACCGTGGTACTGGATTCCGAGCTTTAATCAGTGAGGTCGAGCCACTCAACGAAGGAATCTTAGCTGGCCCACAGACTGGCGATGTGATCATTCCTACTGCAATATGTCGCCGACGCAAAGCCAACGCGCCCATAATAGATCCGACTGCTTCCGTTCGTGATACCCTGGGACGGTTAGCTGAAGCCTTAGTAATGAACGATGAAGGCGAGCGCGCGGCCGCATCCCAGCCACGGGTGATTTTGTACCTCGAAGACGACGACCCTACGGCCTATCTCTTCGAGCGGACTGTCCGAGAGCTCAGTTCTGCAGCTCTGCTCTATCGCGTTATCGACTGCGCCTTCGGCATGGCTTTTCTACGGCAGGAGACGCCTTTTGTGGGAGTTGCACGGCCGCATGTGGTGGTTCTGGACCTTCATCTTGGTGCAGACTCAGGTTTCACGTTCTTGCGAGCTGTTCGCAGCGATCCTGCATTCGCCCGGCTCCCGGTTATCATTTTCACATCTTCCGACACCGCTTGCGACCGAATCGAAGCGCGTCGAAATCTCGCCGACGGGTACCTGGTCAAATCCGTGGATTTGTCGGCCTTCACTTCAGCTGCCGAGTTGGCACTCCGCTTGGCCGCCTAACGGATATCGTCGGATCATAATGCATTCGCTTTCGACCACTCGACCGTTCTCCGCACCAATCCAGGGGCTGCCTACCCGCGCAAAGCGCGTCCTTGTGGTCGAGGACGAATGGATAGTCGCCCGTGACCTTAGCGACCTCCTGTACCGCCTCGGACATATTCCCGTCGGACACGCCGGGAATGCGTCAGATGCGATTCGGCTCGCCGCCGCGAAAAATCCAGATCTGATCCTGATGGACATTCAGTTGCCGGGCTCGATAAACGGAGTCGCCGCAGCGGCTGAGATCGCGCGACGACACGCGGCCCCACTCATCTACATCACGGCGAACAGCAATGTTTTTCTCAATGGGGAAGCCGAGATGGTCGCGCCATACATATGCGTCGCCAAGCCCTTTTCCGAGCAAGCTGTGCAAGCGGCAATTGAAATTGCCGCCATTTAGCTGTTCTACTTTGCGCAGCATCAGCGCGCAGTACTACACCGAAGGTTCGTAGAAGCCACCCCCGAGCGCGGTTCGAATAGCGGACGTCAGTTCAGTCACGACGCGGCTTTTGAACACATAACCCCCAGCCCCCATTTCGCGGGCGGCTTCGATGTAGGCACCGTCCCAGTAGTTCGATACGAACAATACCTTGCATCCTGGCTGACTAATCAGGATTTTCCGAGCGGCATCGAATCCCCGCAGCTTCGGAAGAGATACGTCCAGCAACACAACATCAGGCCGGAGGTGCTCGGCCTTGGTCACAGCCTCCTCCCCATCTCCGGCAACGGCTACAACCTCAAAATCCCTGGAGACTGTCGGACGCAGAGATCCTTCCAGAATGAGAAAGTCATCTTCGGCAATAAGGATTCGTGGCTTCATGCGTTGGCAGAATGACGAAACGGAAGAACAAACCGGACCGTCGTTCCGTTCCCGCTTCCGGCCGACTCAGCCCAAACTCGTCCGCCATGCCGCTCAATAATCCTTTGGCAAAGCGCTAGCCCCAATCCGGTTCCGGGGACGTCCCTGCCGTGAAGCCTCTTCAACGGCTCGAAGATACGCGAGAGCCATTCCGCCGGAATACCCTGGCCGTTGTCCGCCACCGCGAAGGCCCAGCCTTCTCCGATCTCTTCAGCGGAAATGAATATTCGAGGTGTTGTCCCCGGCTTCCGATAGTGAATAGCATTCGAAAGCAGATTTTGAAATACCTGTTCCATCTGAGTCCGGTCAGCTTGGATAACTGGCAATGATTCGTACTCGATCTGTGCTCCCGAATTTCCGATGGCGTCTGAAAGTCTGACCCGCACCGCTTGAACCACCTCGTCGACCGGCACAGGCTCGAAGCAGATCTCGCCATGGCCGATCTGAGCATAGTTCAGCATGGAAGATACCAGTCGCTGCATCCCGCGGGCCGATTGCGTCATCATTTCCAGGATCTGCAATTGACCAGCGGTCAGTTCGCCCTCTTTGCCTTGTTTTAGCAACTCGCCGAGCGCGGCGATCGAACTCGCCGGCGCCTGCAAGTCATGTGACAGCGAGTACGAGAAGCGGGACAACTCTTCATTCGAACGCTCTAACTCGGCTTGCAGCCGTTGTCGTTCTCGCTCACTGTGTTCGCGCTCGGTCACATCGGTGATTACAGTCACAGCGCCAGTCATAGTACCCTGTGCGTCGTGAATCGGCGCTGCGGAGTCGTCCACAAAGAGAATCATATTAGTCCGGCTAATTAGGAGAAAACGCTCTCTTGCGACGGCCCTTTGACCCGCAAGCACACGGCGGAGCTGACAGCGTTCCAACGGTGTCCCGTCTTCCTGACGCAAAACGTAAACCTCTTCTATTGGCCGGTCTAATGCCTCGGCCAGACTCCAACCTATAAGTTTTTCGGCTACCGGATTCAGGAATTTCACCCGGCCTTGAAGGTCCGTCGCAATGACGCCGTCGCTCATACTCGCGAGCAGAGTGCGCAGCCACCCATGCTCCTGGAACGCTTCACGGATCATGCGGTGCTGTTCGAGCGCGATAGTGACAGCCGCATTCAAATGCTTCGCTTCGAACGGCTTCGGCAGGTAACCATAGGGACCGGAGAGCTTGGCGCGCGATAATGTCTCTTCTCCGGCGAAGGCGGTCATAAAGACAACCGGCGTTTGCCACTGTTGCCGGATTTCGCCCGCGGCTGCGATGCCGTCGATGGCGCCGCGCAGCTGAATATCCATGAGCACGAGGTCCGGACGACGTTCTTCGGCGAGCCGGAGAGCTTCCTTTCCTGTGCTCGCGATTCCAACTACGTCGTAACCGAGCTCGGAAAGTTGAGCTCTTACATCCATCGCGAGAATCTGCTCGTCTTCGACGATCAGAACCTTTTCTCCATGCCTGGGTTCATTCATTCTTCGGACTCCGACCCGGCCGATGGAAATAGCACGCGTGCGATCGTTCCCGCTTCCGATCGGAATTCGAGCGTACCTCGAAGTTGCCGAACCATACCCTGTACAAGCATCAGGCCGAGAGAGGACGCTTGTTGGAAATCAAGTCCGACGGGTAGACCCCGACCCGTGTCCGCGACGATCAGCTCAATTCGTCTCCCCTCCTCATGAATCCCAATGCGGATTGTTCCCGCCGCTGGCGCCGGAAAAGCGTGTTTACAGGCATTCGAAACCAGCTCATTGAGCAGCATCGCAAACGGGACTGCCCGTTCAAGCTCTAGCGCCACTCGCGCGTCGCCTTCGAACGCCACGTGAACCCTCTGCTCAAGGCTGTAGAACCGCACCAGGCTCGGAACCAACTTCCGCGCGTACGAAGTGAGGTCGATGTTAGCGAAAGATGTTCCCTGGTATAACTGCTCGTGAATGGAAGATATCGCCATCACACGGTTGCGTGTTTCTTCGAATAGCGCAAGCACGCGCTTCTCTTCAATTTGTCTGGCCTGCAAGTTCAGCAGACTTACGATGACCTGAAGATTGTTCTTGACACGATGGTGAACTTCCTTCAATAGCGCCTCTTTCTCGGAGACCGATATCCGAAGCAAATCAGCGTGTTGTTTAAGCTTTTCGCTCGCCAGCCGATGCTCGGTAACATCGCGCATGATCTTGACAAACCCGCGTAACATGCCCTGTGGATCGCGAATAGCTGTTAGAACGCCGCTGGCAAAAAAACGGCTACCGTCTTTTCGAATGTGCCAACGCTCGTCCTCAGAGTTACCCGTTCTCCTGGCTTGAGCTAGCTCCTGTTCTGGCGCACCTGCCTCCACATCCTCTGTAGTAAAGATTCTTCGAAAAGCCTGGCCCACCACTTCGGAATCGGTGTATCCGAAAATTCTCTGTGCCCCAATGTTCCAATTGGAAATGCGGCCCTCCGGATTTAGCTGAAACAGGGCGTGGTCCTGAACGCTTTCCACTAACAAGCGGAAGCGTTCCTCGCTCTCCCGGAGTGCCTCGCCTGCAGTGTGGCGAGCAGTTACATCGCGGATGTTCACCTGAACGACTTGCCGGTTGCCGACCACGTATCGGTTACCGACCAGATCCGCGTATATCTTTCGTCCGTCGCTCGCTACAAGCCCTACGCCATCATGACGAACGATGTCCTTTGAAGAGGCTTCCCTGAAGATGTTCATTACCTCCGGCGCATTCCGGAATGCCTCCAATTCTGAAAGTGAACGACCCACCCATTCTTCGCGCGGATAACCTGTCAGCTCGAGCACGAACGGATTAACATCTGTAACCCTCTCACGTTCTGCATCGCAAATCACCATGCCGTCTTTAGCTGTCTCAAAAAGACGTTGGTAACGGATTTCAGCCTGTTCGCGGCGCTCCGTAATGTCCTCAATCGCCAGAAGCACCCGCCGCTGTTGCTCGCCCTCAGCCGAGATTCGTCTCGCATTCAGCCGCATTCTCCTGCGGCCAATGTGAGGAAAGATGTGTTCGATCTCTAAATCCTGGAAGGAATCATTTCGAAATATGGCTTCGCCTAGCAGCTCGCGGAGTCGTGGAATATTCCATTGACCGTTGCCCAGATCATAGAGGAGCCGGCCCTCGGTTTCGGTGCGGGAAACCTGGAATGTTTCATGAAATGCGGAAGTTGCGCGCTGGACTCTCAAATCGGCATCCAAGACCACGAGCGGTTCCCGCACCGTCTCGATTAGGCTTTCGGCGAAATCACGTGCTTCTTCTGTGGCCCGCAGTGTCTTCTTCAAAAAGTCGATATCGAAGAAAATGACGACCGCGCCATCAATGCGGTTGTCGACGGTTCGGTAGGGCCGAATGGAGACGGAATACCAATGTCCACTGTTGTCCTGAATTTAGTTGCTCGATGCGCAACGTTTCAATAACGCTGCGCATCAGCGGCTGAAGAACCGTTAAGTCAATGTGGCCGTCCAGATGGGTGACAGGATGACCAACGTCAAGAGCACGGACGCCCAGCACTGCCTCCGACGCACCACTGAACCGTCGCAAACGAAGATCGTTGTCGACCATCAGAAAAGGCACGTCTACCGCGGACAGCAGATTTCCAAAGTCGCTATTCGAGATATTTAACTCAGTGTTGCGAGTCTGCAGTTCCTCATTTAAGGTGGTTAATTCCTCGTTGGCGCTCTGCAGCTCTTCCTTCGTCGTGCTCAGCTCTTCGTTCGTGCTCTGCAGTTCTTCGTTGGCGCTTCGGACCTCTTCATTCGACGCCCGCAACTCTTCCGCGTGCGCTTCGTGATCTTCGTGCGCGTTGCGCAATTGCTCTCGCAACTCGAGAATCTGCCTTTCGAGATCCTGATTGGTGGCCTCCAGGGAGGTCATATAGCCCGTTGCGTCCGCCGGAGCCGGTTGGATCGTCGGACGCACGGACGGAGCCTGCGAGCGGCTTTCTAGGAACGCCACTACGAAGTAATGCTCTGACGGATCTGCACCGGGAATCGGAGTTACTTCGATTGCGAGTTCGCGCCGTTCTCCTTGAAAATCGATAGCAATAGCTGATTCCCGGAGCGACACATTCTGGCGGGCGGCAGCTTCAACCAGCGAACGAAGATGAGGAGCGAGACCTTCGCGTGCCATCCGTAGTAAATGAAAGCTAGCTTGCCCGGGAACCGGTTCGAGGTAGAATCCGGTTCGACCGCGGAAATGAAGGATCTCCATCTCCGTGTCGATGACGACAGCCGGTGGCGAATACTTGCTCTGCAATACCAAGTCGGCCTTCTTCTGAAGTTCGAGTCCCGAGGCCGTGTTTCGGACCTTTACAATTTCAGGTTCCAGTTCGCCGCCGCGGTTGGCAGTAAGGTTGAGTGTCAGTCTTACAGGCGCGGCTTTGCGACCGTAGATTCGGTTCTGTTTGTCCACAACCGTGAATAGATCGCTGGCTGAATTGATCGTCTCCGCCGTGCCCAGTACCAGCAGGCCCGTCTCGTTCAGGCTGTAGTGGAAAATGGGTAGGACCTTGCGTTGTAAGACGGTATCCAGGTAGATCAACAGATTGCGACAGCTGATCAAATCCATGTGGGCAAACGGAGGATCGTTCGTGACGTCCTGACGCGCAAAGACGCATGAATCGCGGATCGCCTTGGATACTTGGTATCCCCGCTCGACGCGAACGAAGAAACGCCTCAGGCGTTCCTCCGACACATCCTGACCGATCAACTCGGGGTATATTCCTGCGCGAGCGCGGTCAAGCGCCACGTCGCTGATGTCGGTCCCAAACATCTGCATCACATTGTTTAAGTCCAGTTGTTCGAGCAATTCCTTAATGCAGATGGCCAGCGAGTATAGCTCTTCTCCCGTAGCGCAACCGGGGACCCAGACGCGCAAAGGCTCGCCTGACCGTCTTAGCTTGAGCATGCCTCTCAAGAGTTCGGTAAGCGCGTCGAATACCGGCGGGTCCCGGAAAAAATTCGTGACGCTGATCAACAAATCTCGGTACAGTTCGCGCGCTTCGCCCGGATCTTTGTCAAGCACTTGGACATAGTCTTTCAGGGTCTCCGTGCGTTTTACGAGCATGCGTCTCCCTATGCGGCGCCTGATCGTGTTGATCTTGTAATGTGAAAAGTCGATCTTCGTCTGTCTATGCAGAATCTTGAACAATTTGGTGAGTTCGCCATCTCCCTCGGGAAGGGACTCCGCCCTGAGTTGGCCCGAAGCAGGTGGTCGGACGAACGGATGTTGACTCAGGCGGACCAATTCGCGGGCGATATCGGCTGGTGGGAGGACATAATCGATTGCTCCAGTCGTAATTGCGTTCCGCGGCATGCCGGGGTGTTGAGCAGATGCTTCATCCTGGGCAAACGTCAGGCCGCATTCTTCTTTGATCGCCCTCACGCCGAGGCTGCCGTCAGAAGCGTTGCCCGAGAGGATAACGCCGATGGCACGGCTGCCTTGCACCTGCGCTAAGGAACGAAAGAACGCGTCAATGGGTAAATGCAGGCCCGGCTCGCGCTTCTCCAGACGGAGAACCCCATCCTCTAAGACCATCGTCTTATTCGGCGGGATGACGTAGACCTCATTGGGCCGAACCGGCATATTGTCCTCGACATTCCGGACCGGCATTGTCGTGTCTTTCGCGAGTATGTCTGGTAGCTGACTGGTATGTTTCGGATCGAGGTGCTGAACGATCACGAAGGCCATGTCCGTGTCGTCTGGCAGAGCCTGAAGCAGACGTTTGAAGGCGTCTAATCCCCCCGCGGAGCCTCCAATACCAACGACCGGAAAACTGTGGCCGCGCGGTGGGCTCGCATCTACGGGGTTAGCGACACTGCTATCAATCTGGCCCGGTTCGGGATATGCCTCCTCAGTGGGAGGTGCGTTGTTTTCTGCTTCAAAATCAGACATTCTGGCCAGAGTCCTTTTCCTACATCATTCTTCACTCGTGCTCGGTGTTTTCGTCGATCGGAGCTCATCGAAATCGTCGAGCCTTTTCTTCACATCGAATAGCTTGATCATCAGGCGATCTCTTTCGGGCTTGTTGTGAATAGAAGCTATCCAGGTCAGCACGACGTCATATCCCTCCTGTGCCTTGGCGACCGCGGCGCGAGCCGCGGTTGGATCTTCGCTCTCGACCGCTGCGACATCCAGGAATGTCCTGCAAAGGTCGAGTTCATTGTCCAGAAACTGAATGCGGGGCAGTTCCGGACCGTTCTCTCGCGATTCCTCAGCCATAGAGTTTCCTCTCTGATCCTTCCGCCATGCGCTAGACACGGATTCAGACCTTGATTCTTAACCCCTACTTGTCCCAGGCCCCCGATCCCGGCTGATATTGCCGGCCCGCGCTGGCAGACGCAGGGACACCTTTTTCCACCGGCTCAGCGATTCGCCGATCGTCCTCTCTAATACCCCTATTCCGAACAAAGCTATAGAGCGTGTGAATGCCGACATTCAGGCCGCAACGTTCCTTGAGAAGCGCGGCGATTTCGCGGTAACTTCGTTCTCTCTTGCGCAACTCACGGATCAGCTCAGCGTAGGGATCCAGCTTGGACCGGGGTGGCTTCGGCGGCAGGCCGTCGAGAATCGCTTGGAATTTCGCGTCCATGAGACCAGTCTAGAACAGATCTGGAACGGCGATGGAACGCTACGCAATTCAGCGGAAAACGTCGCCAATGTCGGAGTGAGCAATTTTGCGCCTGCATTGCTTTTAGCGTGTGTTTACATACAGATGAGCCGCGTCAAAGGTGCTCGATGCCTGCAGATGAAGGCTGTGATGGGACCCTCTTCATGCGTGAGCGTGACGGTGCACCAACGCTCTGGCACGTTCAATATTGTAGGTAAATAAAAGATGAATACAAGGCGAGTCAAGAATTGACTGCGTAGAGGTAGGAAACCGAGAATAGGCGCGACCAGGCTCGTACCGCAGAACGCTGGAAACGTGGAATTGTAGTCCCGGTTGCCCAATGATCGTTCGCGATGGCGACGATCACCGTCGGGTTTTGCGCCATCGAGGCCAGGACCGGCCATACCAAAAGTTGTTCGTAGCAGATCAGGACGGCCACTCGCTCTCGCCGAACGCCGAGAATGCCAGGCCCAAAAAGATTCATGGGTGCACCATTCGGGACAAAGGGATTCCACATCGCGATCGGTACTGGAATCCTCTGCCGAAATGTCGTGAGATCAGCGCCGCGGACAACGAGGGCATTGAAATACGAACCGCTGGACCTAGGCGTACGGCGATCCTGAGGTCCGTTCACGTTCAAAGAAACAACGCCCGATTTCAGCGCCGCGAGTTCCGCTGAGAAATCGATTTGCTGCGGGCGGTCTCGATCAGATCGAGGGACCAACGCGCCTATGAGAATTGTCTTACGTTGGGCCCGCAATGCATCTATCGTTGGTTGCCAGAATTGATCGCTGGCAGCGGTCCAATATGGAACTACGGTTTCGGGGAATACGATTACGGATGCGCTCGCCGAAAGGGCCGTTCGTTGGATCGTTTCGGCGATCTTGTATTCGTCGTCCGGAGCCAGTGTGGAATGAGCGACGGCGCCGAATTCCGTATTCACGGCCTGCCAGTCCGGTGGCGGGGGCACATCGTGCGGGTGAATCGCGTTCGTCAGAGCGCACAGAACAATTGCGGAAGCCCCGCAGGATCTTGGGAAGACGGCGAGTGCGCTCGCGCAAGCGGCACAGGCCACCAGTCCAATCCAAGCCGTCGCAGGAAAAAGAAAGCCGGCCGCCGTAAGAGGAGAGGCCCATCCGACAATCCCGAGCGGAGGTGAGGTGGTGAGTATCAACGCTACGGGGATTCGGCAAAGCGCCTGAGTCCGCATCGGCGACCATACCGCTGCCCATGGAAGGCTGAGGAGAGCCGCTGCAATACTCCATAGCGCAATCGCCGCGAATAGCGACACCCGAGGTCCGAAAAAATTGCGTGCTCCGGGAATGACCGGCCAGATTGCTAACGCGTAGTAAAGCATTGCGGTGAACCACGCGCCAGTCCGTGAGGGCTTCGAAAAGATCAGCGCCGGAATGGCAATTGCTACGACCATGCCCGCTGGATAGCCGGTCGAAACTGCCAAACCGATCGCGATTGCTCCAATAAATTGCAGGTGACGCATGGATTACCAACCGGTGAGCAGCGGGTGGACGTAATCTCGAATCGCGGAAATCGGAACCGGGCCGAAATACCTACTGTCGAAACTGCGTGTGTTGTAGGACGAAGCAACCCAGACCATACCCGGCGCAACCACATAATGTCCAGAGCGCCACGACGGAAGGGGGCGTCCCTTGGTGTCCACTCGGAGCGGCGCACTGTTTCGCAGCAGTGCGCCGTTCACCGCTATTCCTCGGTCCGATACATCCACGACGTCCCCGGCCTTGGCGACGATGGGCTTGAGCAGCGGCATTGCACCATCGGGGCACGTTCCCTCATCGCGGTATCCACGCTCTATGGCGAGAGAGGCGTAAGGTTCTTCCGGACAGAACTCGATCAATCCTGCCGGTACCCTCGTGGTTACGTAGACGCCCGCAGGAAGAGATGGAGACAAATTGAATCGGATGCCAAACCAGCCGCACAGTTGAAAAACAGCGATTCCAATGGTTGCAGCAGTCACCGCAACCCGAGCTGCTATCTGGCGTCGGCGGCGAGAACGCGAATTAACGGACAGGCCACGCATCATCTTGGGCCGCCTCTCCACCGTGTTCGAGCGCGTGTCCGTTGACGGCTGGCGCTTCCTCCGCTGGGTTCGTGGCGGCTGCGCCATATCGCGGGCTTCCGATGAGATGGCAATGCTTCACAACGATATCCGTCACCGTCCGTTGCACGCCGTCCTTGGGTGTGAACTGACGTTGTTCGATTGAGCCTTCGACGTAAAGGTTGTCGCCCTTCTCGTAGGTCAATGCCACCTTGGACAGGTCTCCATAGAAGCTGAGGTTGTGCCAGTTGGTGTGTTCCTGAGCCTGCTGGTTTCCGTCCTGGTATCGCTGCGTCTGCCCGAGACGCGCATTCGCAACGGGCGTCCCCGATGGAAGGTATCGGACTTCCGGCTTTTTCGCGAGATATCCGGCGATTTCTACACGATTCAAATACATGGTGTCATTAGGACCATCCGATGGCCGTTTTGGCCAGCTTATGATTCCAAACTGCTCAGCCAGCGGATGGTTCCTGGCTGAGCGAACCAGGTTGAGGGTCAGGCTACTGGGGGGATCCCAGGCCAACTTCTTTCAAGCAAGATTGCCGCGACCTGATGACTCAGGATTCTTGAATGCCGCATCGAAGGATTCGGAATGGCTCGAAGAACACGGTTCCGCGAGGGGTAAAGTCCGCGATCGAGCAATGCGATCGCGGCCGAGCGGATTTCCGCCTCGAACGCGGCACGGCGATTTGCGTGATCTAATCGTCGAGCTTCATCCGAGCGTTCGCGGTACTGCGCATAAAGATCGGGATTAAGTTTTCCGAAGTGCTTCAGGCCGACTCCGATTCGGGCTGAAAGTGTTTGCGCCGTTGGAAACGTAGGTTCATCAAGCGCCGCCTGGAATTCGCGGCGCTGGCGCTCGAGCTCAAGCGCCGTTCGTTGCGACGCTCTGGCAACAATCTTTTCGCAGAGATCTGGATACCGATGATTCAATATCGAGTCGGTGACACCGACCTGGACGGCAACCTCTTTTAGCGTTGGCGGCGGCGTCTGCTCCGCGACTGCTGCAAGCCTCTCCCGGCAACGCTGAATGTCGGCGCTTCGATCACCCGTGTGCTTTTCCACGAGAGCCTGGCACAACTTCGGAAAGCGAATATATAGGGAGGAATCGGTGCGGAATCCGAGTTCGCGCGCGATCAGTTTCAAAGGAGGAGATACTGGCGCCCGCAGAGCAGCGACGAGTGCGTTTTCGATGGTCTCCTTCGACGGGAAGGGACGCGTGAGCGGAAGGGCATCCGGAGCAATTTTCCGGCGGCTCCGTTTCGGGCATATGCGGTCACAGAGTTCGGGTTCGCGCTGGCGAAGCGCCTGAAGGCTTGTGTAACCAAGTTCGTTCGCCACGTCACGCAGGCATCCGCCCTCCGGTGCGCGAGCCGCCTGCTCCAAGGCCTGCCGAAGGTGGTACTTACTGCGATGGGGCTTGATGTGGGATGTCTTTTGGGAGACGGTCTTTCGGGCCCGCTCGTAATCGAAATCATTCAAGGTGAGCCGCTCGCAAACGAACAGCCGTGGAGATACGCCCGCCAGCGTACAGATCCGGCATAGATGAACGAGCCGGACGTTTCTCTCCGGAATGCGATCCCAATCCATCAGGATGTCGTACGAAATTCCGGTGGCGGCGACAAATCGGTTCATGCTTCCATCCGCCAGTTCCCGGATGCATAGCTTCAGGTTGTGCAGCAATGTTTCGCAAACTGGCGGCTCGGTCAACGTCGGCGCGATCGCAAGAAGTTCTCCGATACTCTCGGCCAATGCGACTCTGCCGCCCATATCGCTCAATTTGCCCGCCGCAGTATTCATTCCGAGCCAACGGCGGCAACGGCAACAGTGCCCGGGCTTGACCTTTGCCGAGATGACATGCTGATCCCGACCGCAATGGGGGCACTCGTCAGCCAGAGGGCAAGTGTGAGTGGTGCATACGTCCACTTCCTTTAGCCCCCAAAGCAAAGGTTCATAGACGTGCTGGTTTGAACCTCGCCAGTCTTCCAGACAGAGCGGGCACCATGCGCGTCTGTGGCGCAGCGAGTCGGCTCCGGAGATAACCCGCCGCCATGTTCCCATCGTTAGATACCGGAGTCCGCGGACGCCAGTTAACTGCTCAAGCACAGTGACCCAATCCTGGGAGCACTGCCCCACGCCATTCAAGGTATGGGCATCGTACAGGAAAGTACTCTTGATCGCCGGGGTCCTATATTCATGACGGCGAAACTCCTCCCGCACTTTCGGCAAAACCTCCCGCGTCACCAGGGTCCCAATAGAAATATCGTGGGCCTCTGCGAGCCGCGCCACATAGCTGGTCAGACTCTCGACAAGCGCAGATCCCAATCCCACGGGAGGCAGATGATACAAGTGACTTCGCGGTGGGATTGAGTTACTCGAGGCTTGCGCCCACGACGGATAAATGAATGGATTACGCATGCGCCACCTGCATCTCTCCGGCCGGGCGCAGCGAGCCAATCTGATCGCGTTGCGGTTCGCGGACACCCGGCGTGCGGCGCCCGCGTGATGGCTTCGACGCCTTAGCCGTCGATACTACTGCTGCACCCGTCTCATCTGCCAGGTTCAGGAGGCGTCTGAGGCGGACACGCGTGTCGCTGTTATCGGCCAGGCGGGCCTCGCCCTCACGTGCTTCTTGGAGCATCTTTTCGCACTGGGGCGCTGATAGAGCCGTCTTCTCCAAGATGGCCACGGTCAACCTTGGCGAATCTTTTCGGACAGTTACGATCAGCGCCTGCATCAGCCAATCCTTCAGAATTCCGATGCAGCCCAGCGAGCGTTCATAAAGGAAATCCCAAATGCCGGGCAGATCGAGACGCTCACAGGATCGAAGCTGCTTCTGAAACGTGAACACCGCGTTCTGAAACACCTCAATGTCGTCGGCGCTTTCGGTTCGGTAACGCGAAAAGTGGAGGTCCACGCTACGCCGGCTCAGTTGTGCGCTCAGATTGCGAAACGCTAGCAACTCGTAGGTGCCGATCAAGACATGAACCGTTTCCGACCGGCTTGCGGTCGACTTGATCACGTCCAACTGGTCAGCCAACTTCCGGCCGGAAGCGATTCGCCCCAGATGCTGTGCTTCGTCGATGAATACCGCGGCAGGGCGGCGGTGCCTGAGCGCGTTTTCGATCGACTGCTGCAACTGATAGCCCGTGAATCCTCTCGGCCAAGGGGCATACCGACCTGTGCCCATGCGCTCACCCTCTCCGCGCGGAAGGCCGAGTTTGTGGCCGATCGCGGGTTCGTGTATCTGGGCGAGTATCCGCTGGTAGTGATCTCGCCAATGAAACACTCCGTTATCTGGCGCAACTGCCTCAATGCTGATGAATGGAATCCTGCCCGGATCGTTCTCCATGGCAGGCGTCATCTTCTCGATCAGGGCTGATTCCACCCTCCGCCGAAGCGTGGATTTTCCAACGCCGGTTGGTCCGATGACCAGAATCAACGATCCCGGTGCTGAGGCTTCGATGGCGCTCAACAACTCGTCTTTCGCTTGAACCAGCCTCGGGTGCGCCATCGTGAAGGACCGGAATGATTCAATGTCCTGGGTCAATGCGCTGTTGCATCGGCGTGAAACAGGCATGCTCACATCTCCCCGTACGCCAGCAGATTCCGCTGCCGTATCGGCGCAGGGCCTGCCGGCGGCTCAGGACATACTGGCAAAGAACTGGCGGCCGGATCTGTCCGCGTGGTTTGCGCTGCACAATGAGGCGTTGTTTGAGAAGCACTTCTTGGGCTTCTACCGATCCGAGAAACTCGGCTAACTTCGCCGCGGTCACCGTGAACTGTTGGGCATGGCACTGCCGGATTCTACGGAGTTCCTGGCTCGCGACTTTGATCTCCTTCTCGGACCGGCCGCGAAATACCGCGTAATGTTCAGAGTGGCATTCGGTCCACTGGCCCTTCACAAATGCGTGGGCAGTCCCGGCGTCGAAAGGATCGTAACGCACGGGTATGATCGCCTTCTCAACTTCGGGATCGCGAAAGAGATCGGACCAGTAATACAGGTAGTGGATCTGGATTCCCTTGCCGGGGACAACTTTGGCCGTGCCTCTCGGTGTCGTCGGAAGCGTGAAGACGAGAAACTCATGGTCGTAGGCAATCTGTCGATGCGCACGAGAGCCGGTTTTCCTCAGGCCGGCGTCGCACACTTCACGAGGGCTGGCGCCGAGGGCCGGATGGCTTAGGGTGTCGTACACCTCGTACGCATACTCCGCAAACCGCTGCTGAAGTTCTTGGAAGGGCCAAACCGCCTGACCTTTTGGATTGACGGACTGCGTGACCTGTCGGACGTTCACTACCACTTGCGTATTGCCCCGGAGGTTGTGCAGAAATTGCGTGTTGGCAGTTCCGAAAAGCCGCTCGCAAACGGCGCCGAAACGCGGCTGCGCCGGCGGCCTGGTCTTCTTGGTGATCTCGTACCTGGCCAGCAGCGTTTCAAAATACGTGCTCTGAAGCTCGCGTCCACCGTCCACGACAATGATCTGCGGCAGGCGTGAATGGCGGCGGACACACTCGCGAAGCACCATCATGCAGGAGCGGTAGCTGGGCGCATCGAACGTCATATAAAAGGCCAGAACACCCCGGGAGAAGGCGTCCGTGAGCAGGGTCAACCAAGGCCGCCCCAGCACACGTCCCGTTCTGCTGCACACGCACTCCACGTCCAACTCGGTGTGATCGATATGCGCGATCTCGAAGGGGCGGTCACCGTGAGGCGGCGTCTTGAAATCAAGCTCCCAGTACGCCGCCTGCTGTTGGTAAGCTGCGCGTGTGCCTTGCCGTTTTAATGTCTGCTCGACAATCGGACGCCGGCGGATGGTGAGCCGATATGTTTTGTAACTGGGCAGGACGAGTCCCTTCTGATCGCATGCCGACTTCAGCGCGAGCCAGGACGCATAAACGGTCTTCTGTTTCAGAGTCTCGTAGTCTGACGCGATGAACTCTTCCATGAGGGTGAGGGATGCCTGAGGCAATTTAGCCGTGCTGTTACCATGACGCGCGTCCGGGAGAAGTCCGATGTACCCGCTGCCCGTTCCGGATTCCGCCTTGCGGTAGGCCGCTATCCATCGGCGCAGCGTCCGGCCGGCGGGAGTCTCTGAGTCCTGTACAGCTTCGCCACGGAGCGTGCCGGACACATACCGCAGTCTCTTGTTGGCGACGCGGAGGTCGTCTTCGCTCGCTCTCGCCAAACGTGTTTGGATCGCCGTGTTGGTCGATATCACGCCAACTCCGCTTTCCAGCGCGGCGGGTGCTGACGCCCGTTGATCCACGAACACGGCGACTTTCAATGGTTCGGTAAAGGGCGCTCTGCGAAAATCGACGCAGAGCCCGCCTGCGGCAATCAGCGAAAAGACGTCATCCGCTGACGCCGTGTGCGCCGTCGAACAAAGCAACTGGTCCAGGGACAGCCCCGGCGCGGCGTTCACATGCGCGGTTATGACGTCCCGGACTCCCGCGGGCACCTGGCGGTCGCCGCGGAAGTAATCCTCCATAAACTGGACGTTTCGCTGAAATACCCAGTCGATATCGCGCGAGGACCGGACGCGGTAATAGAGCCCATGACTCGCGGCATAGGATTCACCTGGCGGGCAGCGCCAGATAGTCCCGTCATCCGAACGATATCGGTTCTCATTTTGCTCAGAAAGGCGAAGCAACTCATCTTCCGTCTTGCATTCTTCCCACCCGGCACTGTCTTTTCGCAGCACGAAGAAATCGGCAGTGTGTACAACGCCGAGATTCCGACCGGCAGCGCTTTGATACTCCAGCTTGATCGTTGCCGGCTGGTCGTAATACTCAAGGACGTCCGAATCCTGCTCCAGTTCGTAAATGGCCGCCAGTTCGACTCGATGGCTCTCAAACTGAATCGCGACCCCCATCTTCCTCGACGGATACCGTCCGGTTACATTCCGTCTGCCTCCGCCGACGCGGCGCGCGGGAGCGGAAGACCGGATGTGGTTGATCACTGACCGCGCACGTTCTGAGGAACCATGTCGTGCATACCAGGCCATCACTTCGCTGTCATCAAGCATCCATGTCCTCCTATTCGGCTTTGCGGGCCAGGCGCTTGCGCTCTTCCTTCAATGCTTGTGTGTAACGCAAGCCAGCTTCGCTAATCAGTTCCTTGAGACGCCGACCGTTTTCCATGGCCGCTCTCACCTCGGGCACAAGCTCCTCCGGCACGTAGATCGAAAACCGCTTCCTTCCGGTACGACCATAAAGGACGTAGCTGCGATGCCCTTCTCCCGCAGCGCAGGCGGGGCAGTTCGCGCGAACGCACGGGCTCTTCCGCAGTGATAGCGAACCATCCGCAACTGGCCAGATCGTCTCAATCGCCCTTCCAAACCACTCGCCAACGGCGGCAAGGTCTTCCGTTTTGGGTTTTCGTGTACGTGTGTTCCTAATCACACGTACGACTTTATCACTGCCCACAACAGGCTTCAAGAGGTTTGTTTCAGGGCGAGAAACTGCCCATTGCAGTCTGGGCCGCCGGATGATCCCAAACTCGCAGTTGTGGCCACGAGATGGTATCAACTGCCGTTTGATTCGGACCGTAGGCACGAGAATCATAGCGTTCTGACCCTGGATTCTGGCCAACTTATGGGTTCAAACCCGGCCACCGGATGGTCCTTGTGACACATGGTGGTTTAGTCTCCTTCGCTGGCACGCAGTTCCTCCAGGAAACCGCGCTCAGCGTCTGTTGTGGGTTCCGCTGTATGCGAAACGAATTCGGGTTTGCTGATCGTATGGCGGGTCCGATCCGCATGTCGCTGAGGAATGACTTGGCCGTCTTCGAGCGCAAAGAATTTGACAGGAGGTTGAATGGCCGCCCATGCCGAGAGGGTCGGATCGAGGAAATAGAGCATCTGGGTGCCGAGAATTGGGAAGTGACCGCTGACGAAAATGAGCATCTGCCCTGGCGCGACTATCTTCTCCGCATCCCCGTTGCTCACCTTCTCGGGAGGCTTCAGGCGTAGCACCTCATCCGGGGTCATAAGCGGGCGCTCAACGTGATCCACGCTGGCATTGATGTGTCCCATGACGGGGGAAAAGCGCGAGCCCGAGAAGTTGTAGCTGGCCTTCTGAACCGTCTGCGTGCCGGTCATTTTTGAAAGAAGCTCGGCCGTTTCGACCTGGTTCGGCGCGAAGGCGATCCGTACGTGGCAGTTCGACACGATACTTTCGTTCCGGCCATAGGCATCGGTGATTTGGCGGATGTCCTGCGTGATCAGGTACGCCTTAATCCCGTACCCGGCCATGTACGACAGCGCATCGGCAAAGATCTCCATGCGGTTCAGAGAGGGAAACTCGTCAATAAGCAGCAGCAGCCGTCTCTTGTTCCGCTTCTGTTCGGTGCCTTCAAACGCCATTCGTTCGGTCAGCCGATTCACAACCATGGTGAACATCAGGCGGATAAGGCGGCGCAGACGGATCTTGTCAGACGGGGGCACGACCAGGTAAAGCGATATTGGACGTGTGTGGTTGACTAAATCGGAGATTGTGAAGTCGCTGGCCGAAGTGTTCCGCGCAACGAGTGGATCGCTGTATAAGGCGAGCGCCGTCTTCGCAGTCGAGAGGACGCCCGACAATTCCTTATCCTCCTTGTCGAGCATCTCCTGCACCTTTTCTTTTACGACCGGATGCGTTGCCGTTAGCTCGCCTGTCGGCATCCGCCACTGGTGTGGGTATCCGGGATCGTGCGGAAAATTCAAAAGCTCAGAAAGAGTGTCACGGAAATTGCAGCCGGGCTTGGTGAAAACGTGTGACAGATCTGCCAGGCATGCGATTCGTCCTTCGAGCGCCGCCTCATAGCAGACATGCAGGACCATGCCGGTCGTCAAAGAAGCAGCGGCATCTTCCCAATGACGTTCCATGGGGCTGTCCTGCCCACTGCGGATGATCATCTCTGCAATGTTTTGGGCGTCCGAAACGTCGCGTAGAGTGAACAGGCGGACTTCTGCCAGCGGATTGAAGCGCGAACTGACCTCTTCAACGGGCGAGAACTTAAAGCAGAGATGACCCATCTGATTCCGGAAACCAGACGTCTTTGCCCAGTTCTCACCCTTGATGTCGTACACTACCGCGCTTTCGCTCCACGCCAGCAGCGTCGGAATGACCAAGCCCACGCCTTTGCCGCTGCGGGTGGGCGCGAAAGCTAAGACATGTTCTGGACCGTTATGGCGGAGGTAGCGAAGCCTTGCGGTGTTTTCGCGGCTCCACGCACCGACGTAGACGCCCTGCGATGCTGCTGTCAAACCTGTGCGCTCAACATCCTCTTCACTTGCCCATCGTGCCGATCCGTGCAGATCTTCGGAGCCTCGCATCAACTCACGGGATCGTCGGTTCGTGATAACGAAGAACACGGCGACGCAAAGAAAGCTCCCGCCGAAGACGATCATCTCTCCCAAAAACAGCGGCATCTTGATGTGCGGATCTTGCGATGTGGAGTTGTACCAGCCCCAGATCATCCATGCGAATGGCTGATACAGGCCCCCGCCGCGTGTACGAACCAGAGGCGCGCCAAGAGCCGGCTGGTATTCAAACTTAGCTGCGAGAAACTGGGTCGCAGCGAAATTGACGACAACCAATAAAAGTAGCCCGAACACCGTGGCTCGCCAGTTGTAGGCGCCCAGGTATCCGGGCCTACGCGGAGTTCGATACAGCTCAACATTATTCTTCATGATTCGGCTCGATCCCGCGAAAGGAAATCACCTCAGGGCAAGTCGTGTCTCATTGATCCGAATGCACGGAACGTTCGGCCGGAGCGTGTAGAGGAGTGCAGCAGCGATCAGAAGGCAGGCGATGACCGCGTAGACTCGATTTCCCGTTGCAAATTGCGAACGTCGTGGCCATGAGATCACGACGAGCCCAACCGCGCTGGCGCTAGCAATCGTGATGAACGAAGTCGAGATCATCGCGCAAGCTCCATGGACTTCGCGCGCTGCCGAACCTCGCGAACGGTTCCTTGTCCATTTGAGTAGTTGATTGCGACGTTGTCGCCGACCTGTGGCAGGCGATTCAGATCGGACTTGGCGTGAAGAACGCCTGAATTGGCCGACTGGCGTTGCACGAGGTAGTCCTGTGTCTCGCCGACGATAGGCCCGCGATATGTTCCGCTTTCCACGAGCGCCTCGATCGTTCTCGCCGAATCGCCAAGCGCTTCCTTTGTAATGGCGCGCGCTTCGGTGAGGGGATCGCGATTCGACTGGCCACCGCGCTCGCCTCGACTGGCGTCCGACACGGCGACGGGGTTCTCTACCGTGACGCGACGATCGGTACCGGTCTGTTTCTCTTGAATGTTGACAGTGCCGCTGCCGGGTTCGTAGCGCGCCGAATATTGGCTGGACTCGCGCGCCGAGATCTCCTGAGCGGTAGCCGCCGGGGAGTTCTCGTCAGCAACTTCTGGTTGCTCAAGATCATCGCGGTCTCGATCCAACCGGCTGGTCTCCTGTTCGAGCTGTGCGGAGCGGGAACTCCCGTCGGCGTTCGCCTCCACCAACGGAGCGGCTGCCAGTGATTCGTCTGCTATCGATTTGTCGCGTTCGAGCGAGAGCAGGAAATCCGTCGCTTTAGAGGCATCATGAGCCGCGCGGAAGATCTCGTGCTTGTCCTCCTTCAGGGCCTTAATCCATGAATTGACATACGAAGCATGCTGTTCGGGGTCGTGCGGAATCCCGCGCTCCGCGGCGAGGAAGACACTGGCCAGTTCCGCGCGAAGTTCCTCTTTGGCGTAATTGGTGTCGCCGAAACGGTAGGACTCGTTCAAAGTTGGCCGGTTTAATCGTGACGGATGGCCCGTCCAATGAGCGAGCTCGTGAAGTGCCGTTCCGTAGTAGCCGGGAGCGCTCGCAAAAGCTTCCTTCGGAGGAAGATGAATGCTGTCGGAAGCTCGACTGTAAAAGGCGCGGTCGGCCTGATCGTGGGTGATCCGCGCGCCTGAATTCCGCAGGATCTCTTCGCCGGCGGCAGCGACTTCAAAGGCGCTATGCTCCTTCGGCTTGTACTGCGGAATGCCGTCCATCTGTTTAGCGTTGAAGACGGTATACACGCGATGAATCAAACGGTTCGCCGGTTCCTTGCTATCGCTTCCCCGTTCTCCGTCAGCACGTGGTGCAGATACTCCGTCGTTTCGAGCGGGTTTCACTTCCCAAAATTCGATCTGGGTGCCCTTCTCGCCCCGGCGCACCTGCCAGCCGTGGTCTTGGGCTTGTTTGTACGTGAGCCAGCGTGGATCGTCATACCCTCGCTGAAGTCCGGTGGCCATAAGATGAATTGCGTTGCCGCCGCGATATGCCTTCTCTGTCGTCGGATTCATGGGCATGGCGGCAGAGCCGACGCCCTCGCGCCACGGTTTTTGCCACGGCGCTACTCCACTCTCCAGCATCTTCACGATGCGATCCGTGACTTCCTGCCGAAAATCACGCTTTTCTGGAACCGCGGCATCGGTCGCGCGCGTTTCTGTAGTTGTGGTCGGCATTCGTCAGTCCTCCCTCTCGTTCGAATCTGAGAATTCCGGTTGGGATTGTTCGGCCTCGAACCCAGAGCCGGCCAGTGGTTCGCCGCCGATCGAATCTAAAAGGTTGAGTTGTTCGCCATCAAATTGCTGTGAATTGTGCATCATGCGCCCTTTCGTTGGTGGAACTCGGAACAGCCGTTCCTAACTACTAAGGGAATCCTCGGCGGCGGAGAGGGACGGTATGGCGGGAGATTTTACTGAGGACGGAGTTGTATGGCTCCGATTACGGGTGTGAAACAGATCGTCGGCAGCGTGCTACTTGCAGTGCTGGCGCAGCCGATTCATGAATTTGGACACGCGGTCGCGCTGCGGCTGTCAACGGGATTCTGGCCGCGGATCGGGGTGCTCTCGGTTCAGCCCCTTGGTTCCGTAAACACCAAGGCGGCGGCACTCGCAGTTCTGGCCGCCGGTGATTTCGCGGTGCTTGTCTGGTGGGGATCAGTCTTTCTGTGGACGCGCCGAGGTCGCCAGCGCGAATGGGCTATCGTCGGGACAACCTTCGTTCTGTTCGTCGTGCTGGCGGAGTGGTTGACTGCGGCCGCAATGTTTCCGTTTGGACGATCAACTCTCGGCGGATCGGATGCCACAAAATTCCTCGATATCACCACCCTTCACCCATGGACGGCCGCCGCAGTAGTGTCGATTGCCGTGGTCGGCATCGGAGCCGAAATTACCGTGCTACTCCGGCCGTTCTCGAATTCCCTATTCGGGCGACGGTAACCCGTTCGAAGTCCGACCCGATTCGTATTCGTAGTCTGGCGGTACTGTTTCAATAACCGAAGAACTTCGGGTACTGCGCGCGGAAAACCCTTAAACGTTCCCGGTGGTCTCTGATCTCAGGTTCCCAGTTCGGATGCATTCGGGGAGTGCCGACGTGCGCGTCCCAACCACCCCGGCTGCCGACAAACACTTTTGTGCAGTTCGGAATGGGACACCGGAATTCGGCCCTTGCTCCAGCCCGTAAGCGCGGTTTACTAGAAACATTGAAACTGCGGTTGAAGGTTTCGACATTGCCTTTACCCCGATCGGGGATGAAGTCACCTTCGGGCAAATCGAAGTTGATCGTGCCGGTGCCGAGGATGCCGCCTTCAGCAACCGGGTCTTCGAAGGCACTGGAGGAAAGGGGCTCTCCTTCAATGACCAGACGGAGTAACCCTGTTGCTGTAACCAGCGCGTCGAATTCATTCTCGTCCGCGAGAGCGGCATCAGTGTCGTAGAGTTCGACTCCGCTATCGTGTACCCACTGCCGGGATAGCAGGCACCTAATCGCTTCATGCCGTATTTCCGCGCGGGACTTCGAGAGTCTCATTCGAGCCCGTTGGGTGCTCGATACTGCGGAGAAGGCAGCGGCGTAAGCCGCTCTCGGGTAGTTCTCTGCAATGACGATTGGTACAGCAGTAAACAGGTCTGGCAAGCTTCCTTCGAATGGCCAGATCTTGAATTCGCGAGGGAGCGGCAACAGGCGAGCTAGTGCTAGCCAAACATCGATCGCTGCGGAGCCGACCGAACCTGGGATTCCCGCTGTGATGAAGGTTGGATTTCCGCCAGTCCTGATGTCTATGCGCCGGCGTAACTGGATACCTGCGCGCTGGGCAGCCTGTTCAAAATTGGCTCTGGCTCCAGCACCTGCCGGAACTATGAAAAACGGTTGACGTAAACTCCATTGACTAGGGTCCGTTTGCCCCATGAAGAAGGACGGAGCTTGCGCAGCAATAGGCAGGAAACGAGGAAAGTTGAAGGCAGATTCCCATCCAGAAAGGCTGCGGATAGCAGATAGAAAAGAATGAGGCAGTCCGAGTGGAAGGTCGAAAGAGAGAAGAACTCCCCCCTGTCTCGCCAGTTCGCTCGCGTGCGCCAACGCTGAATCCAAGGTAAGGGGGAAATGCCGCACTCGACGAACTTCTCTCTTTGCCACGTTCGCGACGTAAAGGGCTCGCCCCTTTTGCTCCTTTGACCAGTCGGCGCACAGCAGGTAGCGAACCATCGCCTCATTTTCGCTCATTTCCATCCCAATACAGTTCGGTCCTGTTTGGTTGCCGTCCCAATAGGGAGTGCGCCAAGCGCCCGCGTTTGTCAGCTATCAAGCAATGTTGCCTCAGGCTGGTCGAACACTGGGAGACGCGAGCAAAAAGCCTCTCGGTGTCAGTCATCTGTCCAGCCCGCGAATGCGTTGACGATCGCGTTCTCTCGCTGCATCCTGCAGATGCAAAGCATGTATCGTCGCTTCACGTAGAGTGGCCTGGTATTTGCCCAACCACCCGCCCCAGCCATCGTCCGTGGGCAATATCCCGCGCTTAATCAACTTTTGCGCTTCGGCTTCGAAATGGGTCCTGTTGTTCAGAAGTCTCTCCGAATCACCTACCTCCTGTACATCAATCACGGGTTCACCGGTCATTCCGAAAAGCCTGCGGAGCCTAACGAAAGAATTCGTCCTAAGGCCGCCCCGACTGCGGGCCATGTCCATTTCTGGCGAGTACTGAACGAAATGGACGCGGGCGTCAGTCCCTTCAAGCATCAAATACCCTCGGCCGGAGAACTCCTCCTGACCATGAAAGAGGATTCGCCCCTGAACACCTTCCGGATGGTTCTGCCATTGAAGAACTTCGATGGGTAAGCGTTCGTCCGACGGTAACACCCCGTGCGCTGAAAGGGTCTTTTGATGGTCGTTCGTGCGCTGCATCGCACGCAGGACAGATTCATAATCGCGCCGCACGGTCCAATTGCCGGGACCACGCGCGGTCGCCAAGCCCATCGATTCTAGAAATGCCAACCTTCCAGCGAGGTGTTGTTCCCGAACTCGTGCCGACCGGCTCATTCCTGTTGCGGTTAATTCCATCCGAACCTGCAAGTCGCCGGTTTCGCGGTCAGTGATCGAGGCCTGAAGAATACGTCGGTCCAGCGATGTGAAGCGCACGTCAAGGACTTCTCGCCGCTCTGCCTCTTCGGCGTCCATTTCGGTTCTGTAGCCGAGTTGCAGCGTACAGAGTTCTTCAGCGACAGCGCGTAGGCCATGTTTGATGTAATCACGGTCGAGTTGGAGAGGCTTACCATCGGCTCTTATTCCGCGCAGTGCGATATGCACATGAGGGTGTTCGGTATTGTGATGGGTCACCGCTACCCATTCGATATCGGTATCGAGGTCGTGTGCAATGCGGCGCATGAGTTCGCGCGTAAGCTGTGGCAGGTCGGTGCGGTCTCCAAATTCGGGGGATACGATTAGTTTCCAGAGCAACGGATCTTCCGCGCCTTGCCATCGGTCCAGTTCCTTTGAGGGATCGATTTGCTCCTTCTCAGCGCTGAAGCCTACCGCCGTCCGGTCAACCTCAACTGTGGCGGACTCGCGGGCGAGATAGCGGCCATGGGCGCGCCACTTTCCTTTCGTGTCGTTCCTAGAGTAGACAGCACGGACTGCACATCGTTGGTTGTGAGTCCGAGCCACCCCCCACCGGGCACCGCTCCCGTGGCCGGCGGCATTGCGGCTAGCCCGCGCATAGTGAGTCAGCAGTTTGAAGCCGGTTGCCCACGCAGCATCATCGCGTCTAACCCGCGGTTTTGCTGGGCGGAGCCGAAACTCTCGCTCATCACCGTTCCGTGCCATTGTCCACCAGGTCCAGCATGGCGGCGCGAGCGTCGCCAACCATCGCGCGCCCTGCTGTTTTGATCAGCACGTCGTACCGTTGTTTGCCACGGGCGATCGCCTGAGGTCGAGCGTCGGCCGGCGGCTCGGGGACGCATGTCAGGAGTGTTTTCGTCAAGGTATCTACGAGTGCGAACAGGGCCTGTTGCGCCCGGCCTATGCGGAAGACGTCGCGCGATAGCCGGTCGAAGCTGGAAGCAATGCGCTGCTCGGCATCGCTGAGTTCGGAGCGATCGGCAAGCTCGTGTTTGATCGCCGCCCGGACGAAAGCACACGCAGAGGAGTACCCTTTCGCTTTCGCTGCTTTCGTCATCTCCTGCTCTTCGGCCTCGCTCAATCGCAGGGTGATCCTACAGGTTTTTCGCGCCATATGGGCCTCCAAATCCGTGGCAGACAAATGGCGGACACACCCTCGATTTTGTCTGCCAACGAAAGCTACTGAAAGGACAAAGAAAAACGGCCGCGTCAGCGGACGCATGTCCGACAAGCCCTTTATGTTCCACTACCAGGTCTTCGCTGCTCTTCATAACGTTGTGCGGCTCCAAAATTGGAAACCTCCTGGAAACTTCTTGTAAACTGCCTCAAACTGGAAACTTTTTGGAAACTTCTTGGAAACTTTCTGTAAATCGGCTTAAAATGGCTCCGTGTCCCGTAAGCCCGCAGACAAACTCGATCTCGCTGCCCTCCGCGCGCAAGCGCAGAAAAAGCCGCGGACGAAGGCTGGCCAGATCCGGCAGGCTTGGCCGGAAATTCGTGATCTCCTGGCGACTGGACACAGCCTCAAGGATGTGTGGGCATGGTTGAAGGACATCGGAATCGTGCTCCCATACACCAGGCTCTCCGAGTATGTGAACCAGATGCGTCGCCGCGATGCCGACGACGTCTCCGCGACAAGTGTGAGCACACGCCGCGCCGCCGACGCTCCTGCTAGAGAGCCTGCGCCCCACGCTCCGGCTGCGGATCGAAACCCATTGGAGAACGTGCACAGAAGTGAGGCTGAACGACCAGGCTTCAATTACCGCCCCGCCATGCCGGCGGATGAGAAAGACCTGATCTAGGCGCCTCTCGGTAGTTCTCAGCGAGTCCAGTGAATTCCGATCCATACGCCAACCATGAAAACGGCGACGGCGACGGCGCCTATCGCGATGAACCGGTGAGATCCTGCGCTACTACGGGTTTCTTGAGTGGACGTGGCAGCGACGGAGCTTTTGGGTCCTGATTGTTCGAGCTGTTGCTGAAGTTGGACCCTGAATTCGGCCGCGGCTTCCTTAACCCGCTCCGCAAGCATTCTGCCGGCCCTCGTCTCGACCTTCTGAACGGAACGTTCGAATTCGGCGATGCTGGCCCGCACGTCATCACTGATTTGCCGGGAGCTTTCCTCCAGGACAAGTTGAACGAGGGTAACCAGCGCAAAGGCGGGGTCATCGGGATCAATTCGAATGCCATTGCGTGCGGCTACTTCAGCGATCAAACGCTTCGTGTCCAACATCTGGGGCGGGCCTCAGATGGATAGAGAATCGAGTTGCTCGAACCAGTGCCGCTGGATGACCTTCAGGCGCTGCTTCGTCATTATCGAGAACTCGCCGTCACGAATGGCTTCTTCGAGGGTCAGCTTGCGGGAGATCACTTCTTCCAGGTCGCGGCCGAAGGTATCCTGGTTTCGCTTGATCAGGTGAACCGATCCAAATACTCTGTCTTCGCTGGCCTTGTACGCTGCCATTTCGTCGAACCGCTTTCCGTCGCGTTCAATCCTTCCGAAATACTCGTTGAGCCAAACTATGACGTTCCTTTCGGTCGTGCTCTCTGCGACGCTCTTAAATCCATTGAGAGTGTCAAGAAGGGCCTGACCTCCAGTGATCACGGTATGGACGTAAAGTTTCTTTCCGGCTTCTTGAAGAATGCTAACGACGTTGTTCTCCAGAATGTAGTTCCAGAGAGGAATGAAAGTCGATGCCCCGTTATCGACGACGAAGATTCCCTCTTCGGTCAACAGCCTCTCCATCAGTGCGTCGAAGCCGCGCTGGTCTATACCTCCTTCGCGGAGAAGATCCAATCTCTGGGGCCGGAGAGCTTTATACTGGGACAAAGTGTTGTTGACGGGATCAGTATCGATACATTGAACGTCGCGCCCGCGCCGTTGGAAGTACTGGGCCAGGATGCTGGCCACTAGCGACTTGCCGACGCCGCCCTTTCCTTGAAGCGAGAGGTGGATGCTGGACGTAGTCGCCTGCTTTCCCGCGTCGCCGGAAATCGCCGGCACGGTTGCTGTGCTTTTACTCATTCTGGATAGCTCCTATCGTTCGTGTCCACGTTCCACCGCCGCCAGCGCTTTGCGAACGGTTCTGGTGATGTAGTCTTTCTGCCGGCGCTCGGTTCCCTTGTGCGACAGGTCGCGTGACGCTATTGCAGCCTCAACCTGAGACTCGCTCGCGCCTCGTGAAAACGCGTAGAGCGCGTATGCCAGATCAATTCGAGACCCATCACCGCCGTACCGGGGATCTGATCGAAATGACTCGATCGATTTCAACGGGCCAAAGTTTGCGTGCCCTTGATGGTTCGAGATGATCGACGCACGCCTCAACTCTTCGGTACGTCTGCGCTCCTCAACACTGGCGTGAACACGCCGTAAGAACTCACCCGCGGCCGAATAGATTTCACCGGTCGCCGCAATTACCTTCACGAACGGATAGAAACCGGTCGAATCATTGCGGTATTTGCTCTTGCGGTTCGTGAAACCGGCCAGGCGCCCGAAGTGGCGCCAATCGGCCGCCTTGGTATCGCCGCCGAAACGCTGCGCGAGTTCCCTCGCCGCCGCCGTTCCTGTTTCCTTGTCAAGACGCTCGGGATGTTTTAGCCACGCCTGGTAATTACCGGGCGAGGTCTCAACGATCAGCGCGGGAGCAAAGCCGCTCCGCTTCATCGTCGCGACACCGTCAGCCGAGAGGTCGTCAACCAGGGAGAGTTGATGCTCGCCCTTCGGCCTTATGTAGATGTTCCTTCCACTGAGATTCTCGTGGCGGAGCCATGGCACGGAGCGGACAAGCGCTTCACGATCCCAGACACGCGGAACCATGATCGCTTCGCCATCTCCAGCTTCGGGTTTGAAAAGTCCGACCTCGAAGACGTCGGAACCCATCGCCAAGATCTGCAATTCGACCGCGCGAGCTGTGCGATTGCTGATAGATCGTGTTCGCACGTGCAGTGCCCCTAAAAACTAGGGGAATCTGGCAGGGCGAATCGGGACGGATGAACGAACTATTTTTGGGCCGGCGGAGTTCCTTGCCTCGACTCTCCTCGAAGAGCCTCACGTACATCAAGAAATTCCTGATAGCAGGGAGAACAATGCGTCACGTGTTCCCAATTTGCGTCGTTTACGAAACCATCGAATGCTGCGGCTCGTTTTGCGAGGGACCTGATGACGTCCAATCCGGGGCAGCCTTTGCGGGTCGGGTTAGGGTAGTCCTTCAGAATCGTGCTCTGGACGTCCGCTTGTATGCGATTCCAGCGCTGTTCCGGGGTTTCCGCTCTATCCACAGAGGTCCATTATGCCACGAACGCGAGTTCCACGTTCAACGGAATTTGTTTGTGAGAAGGGCTGCAACCTACTCAGCAGGTTGAAGTTGCGGGTGCGCGAAGCTCGAAGGCAGCGTCTCCAGCAGCCGATAAAAGCGGCGCTTCAACACCTCATCGGAGGCGAACCCGAAGTGCTCCGCAATCTCGGGCCAGTTGTGGCCGAGGCGAACGAGACCCCACACCTCCTGCATGTCGATTCGCCCGTCTTCGGCCAGCTTTCTTTCGACGGCGCCGAGGAGGAGGTCGCGTTGATACTGCTCCGTGTAATCGGTCGGATCGATGACGGCATTCTCCATTCCATGGATGCTGACTTCGCGGGAACGACGGTTTCGGTCAGCGCGGCTCCCGCCTGCTTGGAGATCCTTGGCAACCCATACTGCCTCGCGCAAGACGCGGCGCCAAGGACAGCGGCCCAGATCTGTCCCATAGCGCTCAAACAGAATATTGAGTGTCGCCTCGACGACCTGCGAAACGCACCACGCATCGCCGAGATGCCAGCGAGCAATGTTCACGAGGTGACCGTGGACCGGCGCAACGCCTTGTTCAAACCATTCCCGTGGAATAGGGTATTGCCGCCGGTCGAGGACTGAGACGCAGATTGGAACTACTCGATCACGCTCCTCTGACGGAAGATCGTCGTAGTCGAAAGGGATGGTAACAAACTGTCCCATTTTGAACTCCTCAATCGGGCTTTCGGCAGGCGAGAAATATTTTCGACGTAATCCGTCCCGAAACCCGTTCCAAAATTCCCATAGTTTTTGAGGGACAGGATGTGCAATCCAGCAACGCTAAGCGGAAATATAGCACACCTGGAGAAAACGTCAACATGAGCGCCGTAGCGGCAATCCAAGACGAGCAACACCATCGACTGGAGGTGAAACTTAAGCGGGAACTGGGCGAACCAATTCTGGAGTTACTGGCCGACGTGCGCACCGAAGATGTTCTGCTGAACCCCGATTCTTCCTTGTGGGTCAAGCGAATGGGAGAGGGTTTTCAGAGGGTTGGGCAGATGTCAGCAACCCAGGCGATGAGCGCACTCAGCACGATTGCAGCGTGGCGCGGGACGGTGGTCAATCATCAGAATCCGATTCTGGAGACCGAGTTGCCCCTGGATGGCAGCCGGTTCGAAGGCATCGTATCGCCGGTTGTAAGAAGCCCAGTGTTCGCGATCCGCCTTAGACCTAAACGGATCTTTACGCTGGAAGAATACGAAGAATCCGAAATCCTTACAGCGCGAAGCGACCCTCGAAATCATTTGCGGCGTCGCGACGACTTCAACGGAACCGTCCGTGGATGCAGCCACGGAGATGTCATCCGCGCCGCGGTGCGTGAGAAAAAGAACATCCTAATCGTTGGAGCGACCGGCAGTGGAAAAACGACGTTCGCCAATGCGTGTCTGGCCGCGCTCGCAAAGCTGACGCCTCATGATCGCGTGGTCTCTATCGAAGACACAACGGAGCTGCAATGCGCAGTAAACAACTACTTGGATTTAAGGGCAGTCGGAGAGGTGACGATGCTCGACTGCTTACGGGCATGCATGCGGCTAAAGCCCACGCGCATCGTCGTGGGCGAAGTTCGGGGAGCTGAGGCGCACACGCTCCTGAAAGCGTGGAACACAGGGCATCCAGGTGGGATGGCCACTGTCCACGCCAACGATGCGCTCAGCGGCCTCATTCGTTTGGAGAGTTTGGTCGCCGAGGCGACCTCCGCTCCGCAACAACAACTCATCGCGGAAGCTGTGGATCTGGTCGTCTTCATCGATGAAGAGCCAGACCTCGTAGCAGGCCGCAAAGTGAGAGAGCTCTTGCTCGTCACCGGATACGCCAAAGGGGCTTATCAGGTCGAGCATGTTTGAAAGCAATCAACAAGGAGATGATTTCATGACTCGTATTCACCGAGAACGTATAAACGGCTGGTCTTACCGGCTCGCTTGGGCATTCGCCCTCGGAGCCGTTTTCAGCTTGCGTCTTCACGCGGCGGCAGGCGGTGCGTTGCCGTGGGAGACACCGATGCGCACGATCGCCACGTCGCTGACAGGACCCGTGGCGTATGCAATCGGCCTCATCGGTATTGCAATCGCCGGCGGCACGATGCTATGGGGTGGCGAGCTTACGGAATTTGGTCGCCGCGCTTGTATGATCGGGCTCGTCGTGTCAGTTCTGGTGTTCGCCGCGCCGATGCTATCCAGTGCGTTCGGCGTTGCCGCCGCGGTGGTTTAGGCCATGAACGCAGAACGACCACGGGAGATTGTCATTCATCAGAGCGCCAACCGGCCTAACCAGATTCTCGGCGGCGACCGAGAGCTTGTGTTGGTGACGATTTTGATTTCTGTGAGTCTGGCATTCTCCTTGGCGACCTGGTGGGGAGTTGGGCTGTCGATCCTCTTCTGGCTGACCGCAATTGCGGTGCTCCAGCGAATGGGGAAAGCTGATCCACTACTCCGCCAGGTTTATCTGCGGCATATCCGGTATCGAAGTTTCTATCCGGCGAAGTCGGGTTTGTATGCGAAATGCGTCCAAAGGCCCGCGCGCTGGAGGTGAGTTGGCAGGAATAATTCGGAGAGCACAATGCAACGAAACGAACACCGAGAACATCCACGGGGACTTGCGGATTTGCTGCTGCCCTATGCCTTGATCGAGGACGGGATTTTGCTGCAGCAGGACGGATCGCTGCTGACGGGTTGGTCCTTTCGCGGACCGGACATGATGTCGGCGGCCCCGGCCGAAATGGACGCACTCAGCGCCCGATTCAACCATGTCCTGCGGCTTGGATCGGGCTGGATGATTCAGTGCGATGCGATCAGGTCCCGCGCGCCCGGATACCCGGAGGCCGGCGCGTTCCCTGACCCGGTGACGCGGGTCATTGATGACGAGCGGCGGCAGCAGTTCATGGCGGAGGGAGCTCATTTCGAATCCGACTATTTCTTGAGCCTTACCTATCTGCCGCCGATTGAGGCCGAAGAACGGATCAAAGGGTGGATGTTCGAGGGTCGGGGTGCGTACAGCAGTTCGCAAACGACAAAACAGATTCTGGAACGGTTTCGAAGCCGGGTCGATATGTTTGAAAATGTCTTCGGCCAGCTCTTCCGTACCGAACGATTGCAACGAATGACGGTTGTGGATGAGGAGGGATGGTCACATGATCACGACCGTCTCTTGCGATATCTCCGGCGCTGCATCGTTGGTCACGATCATTCCTTCGCGCTGCCCGAAATACCGTGCTATCTGAACGAACTGCTCGCTTGTGAAGATTTCCAGGGGGGGATCGAACCGCAGATCGGGCAGAAGCACATTCGTGTGATCGCGGTTGACGGATTTCCGAAATTGAGCTCCCCCGGCATTTTACGCGAGCTCGATTCACTTCCGATTGAGTACCGCTGGAACACGCGCGCCATCCTCATCGACCCGGAAGAAGCGCGTGCCCTGCTCGATGGCCACCGAAAGAAGTGGAGGTCGAAAGCTCGCGGTTGGAAGGACCAGATATTTCGTACCCAGAACGGTCCTGTGAACCTTCACGCGCAGGAGATGTCGGCAGACGCTGAAGTTGCGATGGGTGTCGCGGCCTCCGGGGACGTTCAGTTCTGCCAATATTCGGCGAACATCATTTGCATGGATGAAGATCCGGATCGGCTTTACGAAAGCACGCGGCTGGTTATGAAAACCGTTCAGAACCTGGGGTTCTCATGCCGTGTTGAAACGGTGAACGCCGTCGAGGCTTGGCGTGGGTCACTCCCCGGCGAGGGGTACAGCAACGTGCGTCGCGTGCTGCTGCACACGATGAACCTGGCCGACATGCTGCCGATCACATCCGTATGGGCCGGACTTCGCGAAAACCCCAGCGCCTTGATGCCGAAGCATAGTCCGCCGCTTCTGTTCGCAGCAACCAGCGGCGCGACGCCATTTCGCTTCAACCTGCACGTTTCGGATCTGGGCCATACGTTGATCGTTGGGCCGACTGGAGCCGGGAAATCCACCGCGCTGGGGTTGATAGCGGCCCAATGGTTCCGCTACCCGCGCGCCCAGGTCTTCGCGTTCGACCGGGGTTATTCGATCTGGATGCTGACGGAGGCCGCCGGCGGCGAATTTTATGATTTGGCTGGTCCGAACACGCAACTCTCGTTCTGCCCACTTCGGGACATCGAAGACGACGCCGACGTGGCTTGGGCAGTCGGCTGGATCGAAGTTCTTTGTGAGCTAAACGGCCTGTCTGTCACGCCGAGCCATCGTAACGCGCTGACGGAGGCGGTCAGGCGCCTTCAGGCCATGTCGCCCACTCGCACGCTGACGGAGCTTTCGGCGGAAGTACAAGATGAGCAAATTCGCGCGGCGCTACAGCACTTCACGATTGCCGGCCCGCTGGGCTCTCTGCTCGATGCTGACGACGATGTCCTGGGAAGCGGAAGATTCATTAGTTTCGAGACGGAGAATCTGCTTCAACTCGACAGCAAGGCGGTGATCCCCGTCCTCCTTTACCTGTTCCGCCGTATCGAGCAACGGCTCGACGGATCGCCCACGCTGATCCTGCTCGACGAAGCATGGTCGTACCTACAGCACGGGCTCTTCCGTGAGCGCTTGAAAGATTGGCTGAAGACGATGCGGCGAAAGAACGCCGCCGTTATCATGGCAACCCAGCAAATCAGCGACATCGCAAATTCAGAAATCGCTGATGTTGTTTTGGAAAACTGCCCAACCAAGATTCTGCTCCCGAACGCCGAATCGAAAAATTCAGGGTCGCGCGAGTTCTACCAGCGCGTTGGCCTCAACGAACGGGAATTGGACATTCTCCAGGTGAGTGTGCCAAAGCAACATTATTATGTCATCAGCAAGCTTGGCCGGCGACTGGTCGATCTAAACGTTGGCAAAGTCGCCCTGGCGTGGGTCGGCGTGAACGGTCGGGAAGAGCGTCAGATTGTCGAAGACGTCATGACTCAATATCCAGATACCTGGCGGTACGAGTGGCTTCGGCTCAAAGGCCAGCAGCGTTGGGCCGAGTACTTTCAGTCATTGGAGCTAACCGAAGAAGAGGAGGTGTTCCTGTGCGCAAAGGCTTGATCGTCTCATGTCTGCTGTTCGCCCTCGCCATCGATAGTCCGCAGCCGGTCGAGGCGGGAGCATTCGCCACGGAGGTCACGCAGCTTCTGAATCACGCGCAGCTGGTCCTGTCGTACATCCGCCAGGGAACCCAGTTGGCGAACGAACTGAACATGTACGCCGACATGCTGAAGAACAGTCGGAATCTTTCGGCCCACAGTTTTGGAGCGATCACGGCTGATCTGAATGCACTCGCGTCAATCGTGCAGGGCGGCCAAGCGCTCGCCTATTCGCTGGGCAACCTCGATGCACGTTTTCGCGCCACGTACCCCGGGTATGCGCAGACATACCCGAGAAATTATTATTCGTCGTACCAGAACTGGTCTCAAACATCGCTCGATACGACCTTAGGCGTGCTACGTGCGGCAGGTCTTCAAGGCCAACAGCTATCGAGCGAGCAATCGATCCTGGCCGCGCTGAAGAGTTCCATATCTGGCACGAATGGACGACTCGAAGCGATTCAGGCTGCCAGCGATGTTGCGGAGAACCAGGTTGAGCAAATGCAAAAGCTCCGTCAATTGATGATTGCCGACATGTCCAGCAAGCAGGCCTATCAGGCCACGATGATCCAAAAAGATGCCGCCAGCGAAGCCGCATCGCAGTGGTTCTTCACGTCGGCGCCGGTCACCAACAGTGGCGTGACGTTCTGGCCTGGGAAATGATAGTAGGGGAGGGTGGATATGAACGATATACGTGTGCTAGCCGGCTTCGCACTCATTCTGTTCTGTCTGACCGGCTGCAATAAATCTGAGCCGGCAAGCCCGATCGTCCAGAACGTGGAGGCCGCCGGTTCCGGCCCTCTTGCAGGGGTTCCTCAGGACGGCATGGAACAGTGGCTCCGGCAGCATCGCGACGTGGCGAAGGAAGTTGACGGCATGTGTGCACCGGTGAGGCAGAGCGCAAAAGCTGATTGGGGCAACACGACGGAAGGCCGTTTGTGTGGGGCAGCCCGCCAGGTGGCGTTCTTTACCGCGCCGCCCGCGGTGACGAACTCCGGCAAGACCTACGCACCAGGCAAGTAGCAACCGCACCGCACGGTAAAAGAAAAACCCGAATGGTCATGAACAGGAGAGGTGTGTCCTTGTGAAGGAAATTCGCAAATCACGATTTCTGAAGTGTTTAGCACTCAGAGCGATCTGCACAGCGCTGCTCATCTGCGCTTGCTCGGGACTGAGTTTGGCCGCCGGGCAACCGTTCAATACGACCGTGCCTGGCGACATCATGAGCCAGTTCCGGAATCAGCGGATCTTGTGGACCACAAACGTTTGGGTATACGCGAACAACCTGTTTGGCATTCTGGCGCTGATCGAATTCACCTGGAGCGCCGCAGTGATGCTGCTCGAAAAATCGGACCTCCAGACCTGGACGGCCGCACTGGTCCGAAAAATCATGTGGATCGGAGCATTCTATGCGTTGCTCATCAATGGCCGCTTCTGGATACCGGCGATCATCGACAGCTTCACCCAAATGGGGGCTGGCGCCGCTGGCCTTGGTAATCCGCTGAATCCTGGCGACGTTTTCGGCCAAGGCTTGATGATCGCCGGCGGATTGATGGATTCGGGGGCGAGTTCTGCGTTTTTCACAAAGCCGGGCACATCGTTAGCACTGATCTTCGCCGCGATCATCATCATGCTCTCGTACATCATCATCACGCTGAACTACATCGTCACCTTCGTCGAAAGCTATCTCGTGATCTCCGTCGGATTCATTTTCCTCGGCTTCGGAGGAAGCCGTTGGACCGTTCCTTACACGGAGCGATTTATCGGATTGGCGGTCGCGATCGGCGTGAAGATTCTGCTTCTCTATTGCCTCATCTCGGCCGGATTTCAGTTGGGCGTCGGCTGGATGAGCGAAGCCACGAGCGTCGGGAACGCTCCGTATCCTGCGATGACTGCTTTCGATGTCATGGGCGGAGCGGTAATTTTCATGATGTGCTGCTGGCAGATCCCGAAGCTGTTCTCGGCGATTCTCGGAGGCGCTCCGGCATTAACGGGAGGCGATCTGGTATCGACGGGTACTGCGATCGTTGCGGGAACGGTCGCGGCAGGTTCACTGGCGGCAGCGGGCGTAGGCCTAGCTGCCGGGGCGGCGGGAGCTGCGGGCGGTGGAGCGGCGGCGGGCGGTGGTTCTGGCGGCACGGCAAGTGGCTCGTCCGGCGTCGTGACTGGCGTTTCTTCGGCGCGGTCTGGGGGCGGTGGATCGGTGCCACCTCCATCAGCGCCCTCACCATCCGCTGGGCCTAGAAACGGCGGATCAGGCGGACCCGGTCGCCAACCGGACCCGCCGTCCTTTCCCAGTTCTGGGAACGGAATTGGCAACGGTTCTGGGGCACACTCAGCTTCGGTCTCGAACGGAGCGGCGCCTTCGAGTTCGAACGGTGCCACCGTCCGGGCATATGCGACAAATTCTGGCCAACAGCCAACACCAGCATCTACGGTTGCCTCACTGGGCGGAGAGCCGTTAGCGGGATCGGGCTTCGAGGGTGAGCGGCCTACCCGCGGTTTTGCGTCAAGCGTTGCACCTCCGCAATCGGCCCCACGCGGGTCGGCTGCGACGCATGGCGGAAGTGGAGATGCCGCGCCGGCACTAGAGACCGGCACGAGTTCGGCTCCCGCATCGGGCGCAAATGAGATCGCATCGGTTGGTCCCGCAGGCTCCCAACCGGCAACCCCGCCATCGTCACCGATACGCAGCGTGAAAGGTCTGGCCGGCCGGGTTTCGAACAAATATTGGCGATACCGCAACGCCATGGGCATGTTGCCTTCGGATGCGGCGCCGCATGCCACGCCGCCGCGAATGCCAATAGACCAGAACGGGGAATAGGAGAAAACATTCATGGGATTCGCAATCAAAGCTAAACGCCGATCAGAAAACGGCGCGTTGAATTCGAGTTTAAAGGCCGTTGCGCCTGCGGCAATTCATAATCCATACCTCGCCGCGCGCCGGGAATGGGACGAGCGCTATGGCGACCTCGTCACTAGGGCACGAAACTGGAGAACGATCGCCGTCCTTTGTGCGCTCATTGCGCTCATCGCGAGTGGAGGGATGGTTTGGCTCTCAACGAAATCGCGTGTAGTTCCATTTGTGGTGGCGATCGATCATCTCGGACGTCCCGTCGCATCCGGGATTGCCGATCAAACATCCGCTACGGATGATCGCCTGAAGCGGGCGAGCATTCTGAACTGGGTCGAAAACGTTCGGACCGTGACGACGGATGGCGTCGCGCAGAGAAAGGCAATCGATCACGTGTATGCACAGATTGCCAACGGCAGTCATGCACAGGCCTTCATCAGCGACTACTATCGCAGCGACCCTCCGCAAAAACGTGCCGAAACCGAGACAGTTGCAGTCGAAGTGAATTCAGTGTTGCCGACCAGCGACCGTACCTATGAAGTCGATTGGATCGAAACCTCTCGGGACCTTTACGGCACGGTGAAATCGACAGACCGCTGGAAGGGGTCTTTCACCATTGCGCTCGACCCGCCCACGGATGAGCGGCTCGCACGCATCAATCCGCTCGGCATCTACATCATTCAGGCGAGTTGGTCCAAAGTTCTGTGATTTGTACTTCGGAGAAAGGAATCATGACAAGACGCATTGTTTTATTCAGTTTCGGGCTGTCGTGCTTTTGCTTCACCGCGGCGGCCCAGAATCCAACGGCTCCGGCTCAATCCGTTCAGCCCAAGCGCACTCCGCCAGCAGCCAAACCAGCAACGTTGCCCGCGGTCCAAAACTACGATTTTGCGGGCCAACTTCGCACGCTCCAAAATGGCGATACCAGCGGCGCGACCGTAGGTGAGGCGAACGTCGGGATCGCGCCGGATCTCAAGGAAGTACCAAAAGATTTTCATGTGCGAACTGATATTCCGCTGACTCCCACGGCGCAAGAGGCAGTCCGCGTGAGCGAAAAGTGGCGGGGGGAAAAGCTCGCTCCTGCTGCTGGTTCAGACGGACGCGTTATGTATGCCTATGGCGCTGGCTTGCCAATGATCGTGTGCGCGCCGCTCCGGGTCTGCATGGTCGAACTCCAGGCTGGAGAGCGGATCATCGGCGAACCCCATATCGGTGACTCTGTGCGCTGGCACATTTCGCCAGCGATGTACGGGGCAGGCGAGCAGGCCACGTCCGTGATCGTTCTAAAACCCCAGGTTCCTGGCCTCGATACAAACCTCCTCATAACGACTGATCGTCGCGCCTATTATTTGCGGCTCGTTTCGAAACCGGAAGACTACGTTGCTCGCGTCGCATTTGAGTATCCGGATGACGAGAGCAACCGGCAATGGCAGCAGCATGCAGTGGAACAGCAGCTCGCCGCTCGTCAGGCTCAACATTCCTCCGAGATCCTTCCAGCCATGATCGCCGTCGAGAAAATGAATTTCGACTACAAAGTCAAAGGCGGCGACGAGCACATTCGCCCGGTCCGCGTTTTCGACGACGGCGCGAAGACCTTCATTCAAATGCCCCCGGACATTCAGCACCGCGAGGCACCAGCTCTGGTCGTCATTGGGAACGATGGAAAAGGTGAGATGACGAATTACCGCGTCAAAGATCAGACATACATCGTGGACAGATTGTTCGACCGCGCCAATCTCGTGCTGGGCACTGGAAAGAAAGCGCAGAAAGTGGAGATTACCCGTGGAACCAAAGGATAACCGCCCAGAAAACGGTGAACCGCCGGTCAAATCGATCGAAGCACCTGCCGGCCTGGAGCTCCATCCGGCGCCCAAACAATCTGTGCGTCTCAATCGGCGCGCCAGCCTTGGCGTCGGGGCGATCGCGCTTCTCTTGCTGCTCGGTTTCGCCTATGGCGGGTATCGGCGCCAAGTGCTGTCTCAAGCTACGGCACGTGAAGCCGGACTCCCGAAAAACGTCGTCCCGGCGACTACGGCCGGGGCCGAATTTACGAAGGACCTGCCCGGCGGACAAGTGGCACGCAGCGTCGATTCCAGCCACCAACTCCAGCCACCGGGAAGCGCGGTCGCAACCACAAATTGCGGCACTGATCCGCGATCGGGGGAACCTTACCACTTCGATCCGCAGACAGGCCGTCCGTGTCCGGCATACAGCGGAATGCCGCAGGAGCGCGTCGTGGTCCGCCAGGCTCCCGTGGAAACTCGAACGCAGGTCGCGGCACAAACACCGCCCGAACCGTCGCCAGAGGAGAAGCGGCTGCTGGCAGCCTATCAGAGGGAGCAGGAAGCCAGGCTAGCACCTACGCAGATATCAAACGGTGGCGGGTCGGCATTCCCGTCCGGCGGCAATTTCGGCTCTGGCTCAAACGTTCAAGATGACATTTCGCGAGTCGTTGCCGTGAGCCAGGCGCTCACCGGAAACCGGGGATCGGAGGCGGGCGCGGAGCTTCAGCGCGTCCTCGCCGCGAAACCCGACAGTGTCGCTGACCCGAATTCGCAAAGGCAAAAGGAAGCCTTTCTGGCCACCGCGCGCGTTAGGCAAACGGACGATTACCTGCGGTCCACCCGCAACGCGCCCCTCTCCGCCTACGAAATCAAAGCAGGGTGGGAGATTCCCGCGGTACTTGAGCAAAGCCTCAACTCTGACCTGCCGGGCGAGTTGAAAGCGTTGGTTACCTCGAATGTTTACGACACAGCTACTGGTCGTTACCTCCTTATTCCGCAAGGATCGCGCCTCGTTGGGCGATACGATTCCCACGTCGCATACGGCCAGGATGGAGTACAGGTTGTCTGGGAACGGATCATCTACCCAGACGGATCTTCGGTGTACCTGAACGGGATGGTCGGTCTGGATTCGCACGGAAACGCAGGGCTGCGCGACCAGGTCGATCACCACTACAAGCGACTTCTGGGCTTCGCTGCGTTGACCAGCATGTTCAATGCCGGCTTTGCGATGTCCCAACCCCAAGGGCAGAGCATCCTTGCTTACCCGAGTGCCGGCCAACTCGCCGCCGAGGGCGCTGCGAGGGACATGAGCGAATTTGGCGCTGAGATCACGCGAAAAAATCTAAATACGCAACCGACGATCAAGGTCCCGATCGGGTACAAGTTCACGGTGCGCGTCAACAGGGACATGCTTTTCGATGCCCCTTATCAGCCTATCCCAGCCGATGACGTGCCGATCTCACCGCCGGGTCAATTGAAACGGCGGGCAGCTTTTCCGGCGGCAGCGATGAAGTAGTGCGGTTGGAGTATCCAAATGAGTTCAGAGGCAATGCATCAAATTCTTGAACAGATCGAGGCCGATGTTCAGTCGCGGCCATCTCCGATTGAATTCGAAATGGCCTACCAGGCGCGAGTCGCCATCGACCGAATCAGATTTGCGATCAAGCACACAGAGCAGTTCGCGCCGCGTACGGACCCGGTTCGAGAGGCCGGCCTCCAACTGCTCGATGCGCTCGAACGCCTGGAGGCTGTGGATCGCAAATTCCAGCAACGATCACGACGTAGTTCGGAATTACCAGCGGCGAACAGATGTGCCACGACGGCGCACGTGAATGGGAAGGGAGCGGGCCATGGTGTATCGACTCGTATTTGAAGTTAGGCCCGATATAGTCGTAGCCAATCTGACGAGGAGGGTATAGCAATGATGAGCCGCGTTGTCACACAAAACACGAGCATCTCGCCGCTCGAAAGAAATGGTGATACGGGAGGCGATCCCACACTGAGCATCCTCGCTCAGGCGATAGCTTTGGAAGTCGCTGCAAAGGTGAAAACCGAGATTGCATCCCATGTGGAACAGCTTGTCGGCAGAGTGCAGCCGACCCTCCTAAACGTCAAAGAGGCGGCCGTATACCTCGGACGATCCGAGCAGGCAGTCCAGCATTTGATCTTTGAAAGAGAGCTGCCCGTCGTCAGAGTAGGTCGCCGCGTGCATCTCGACCGGCGCGACCTCGATTCCTGGATCGAGAAAAACAAATATTGATTCGCTTTGTTTGAGGCGCACTAGCCTTTTGAGTTACAATCGTCGACGAATATGCCCAGAAAGACTGATGGTTCGGGTTCCATCTACCTTCGTGGCGACATCTGGTGGGTCAAGATCCGAGTCGATGGCCGCCCCGTTTACGAATCCAGCAAATCCACGAAGAAATCTGATGCGATCAAGTTGCGTGACAAGCTCCTCGCACGCAAGGCGCGCGGGGAGCTCTCAGGGGGAAGTGCCGACAAAGCTCTGCTCGGCGAATTGTTGGATGACGTTCTCAAGAGCGACATTAAGGCTTCGACGCGCTACGTCTGGGAGAAGGTAATCGAGAAGAACATCCGTCCGTTCTTCGGGAAGACGAGGGCGCAGCGCCTGACGACTGACTTGATGGACAAATACCGGGAGAAGCGAAAAGGAGAGGGTCGCTCTGATTCAACAGTTAATCGCGAGCTGTCAATCCTTCGGACTGCATTTCACAATGCCCGCAAACGCACACCGCCCAAGGTTCTCGTCGTGCCGTATTTTCCGATGGTTGCTGAAACAAATATTCGCAAAGGTTTCCTCACCGATGAGCAGTATGACAAGCTCCGGGACGAGCTGCCCCACGACCTGAAGGCGCTGTTCGTGACCGCCTACATCACTGGCCTGCGTCGAGGAGAGATCACCGCTATTCAGTGGCCACAGGTCGATTTTGAGGCCGGGATGATCACGTTGGAGAAGGGTGAAACCAAGACCGGCGAGCCGCGCTCAGTGCCGATTCTCGAGGGTGACATGCGCGACCTTCTGAGAGACGCCAAGAAGGAACGCGACGAGAACTGGCCCGATTCTCCTTGGGTATTTAACCGCAACGGAGAGCGTATCCTTGACTTTCGTTGGTCATGGGATGAAGCCTGCAAGCGTGCAGGAGTGACGGGCCTGCACCTCCATGATCTGCGTCGCACAGCCGTAAGGAACATGCGCCGCGCTGGCATCCCGCAGGTGATCCGAATGAAGATTAGCGGCCACAAGACTGATAGCATGGAGCGGCGCTACAACATCGTGGATGCGGACGATCTGCAGATGGCAAGGGAGCTGCTGCAGAACCGTCGCCGAGCCTCTGAAATCACGGGCTCGGCTATAACAGAAAAGGGAACCACGCCACAAGAATCCGAGAAGCGCAGGAATACACCAAATAAACCAGACAACTAGGTCCGCAAGAAACTCGGCGATATGGACAAACTCGGCCCAGTGTATCTTCAAAAGATTGACCGTAAAGTGGCGAAGCTGGCGGAGAACACCCCTTGCTGTGGCTGCGGCCAGTAGTGAAACGAGATTAAACCGGCGCCGACAAGCGTGTGCGGAAGGCGAGACCGCTAAGGCTTATTGAGGCTCGATGTTCACGCCGCACATCGATTTCCTTCCCAGCAGGACAACGCTAGTAGCCCCAGCCAGCCCCCGTCCTGGCGATAACAGCGAATTCGTTGATTGCGGGAGTAGAATGGAACATCACGTTTCATAGGAACTACTTATGTTCTTGGATGATACAGCTCAGGCCTTGGCGGAGCTTTCCCGATGCGGCACCGTCTCCTCTGCCGTTGCGCAGGTGACCGAGGTGACCAGCCTTCCGATGCCGGCCTGATTCGACCCCACCAACAATGCCGAAGAGATCTCACGCCGCGCCGGGTCCAAGTGCTGGTTACGGGTACCAGATCGAGCGAGCCCTTTATTGGCTTTCGCGCAGCCCTGCGGGTGCGGCCGTCGGCATCGAAACGGACGATGACGTCGCGGTCAAAAACGGCACGAAATCCCTCTTGGAGCAGGACAAGCACTCTATTGCGGCGGGGGCGGAACCCTTCGGTAACCGCTCAAGAGATCTCTGGAACACCCTAAACATCTGGCTTGATGCAGTCGAGGAGAGTCGCGTGGACGTAACGACCACGCGGTTCCTGATGGTCACGAACAAAGAACTAACCGATGGCCTCGCGAAAGTCATCTGCGCAGCCAAAACAGCAGACGCCGCCGCGGAATGCATCACGGGGCTCGAACGCGCCGCAGAAGACCCTCCGGAAAAGATCGCAACGCTCGTCGGCCGCGTCTTGCGGTCAGAGTCCCGCGACACGCTCATCAAAGTCATCCAAAACACCGAGCTTGTCGACGCAACGTCCGGAGCGGCTGGCCTCCAAGTGAAAATGGACACCATCGCGAGCCTCCCCCTCCCAAGCTGGGCGGTCCCGACCGCCGAGTCGATCCTGCACGAGTTAGCAGGTTGGGTACATGCCAGCGCGCTCGCGGCATGGCGAGAGAACAATCCGGCATGGATCACACGGGACCATTTCATCAATCACGTGCACGCCGTCTTAGACCGCCGCAAGAGAAATATCGTCCGGGAACGCGCGGAGTACCTCATTCCCGTCTCGGCCGATGCTATTGGCGGGGAGAAGGGCAGGCAGTTCGTGAAACAGCTCTTCCTTGTTACGGAAGACTCTGTCCTCGTCGACTCGTCCATTCGCGATTTCATCCGTTGCAACATCGAGAAACTGCGCCTCTCCAAAGAAGGAAATATCACGGACCAGGACTGGAAGGCGTTTCAAGTCGCGTTGTCCTCGCGTTGGGAGAAGATCCGCGCACGGAATCTCCGCATCAAACAAGATCATTCCCCGGGTGATGTCGGCTTCGCCATCCTCATGGAAACGACCGAGAACTACCGGGAGCGACTGGCAGGGGCAGAAACTGACGAGGTCTACCTTACTTCCGGCACGTACCACCTCCTGGCCGATTTGTTGGAGTTGGGTTGGCATCCCGAGTACGACAAGCTCATTAAAGAGGCAGAGGAAGTATGATCGACGTCCTCTTCGAACAGCGCATCATACAGAACACCGGCCTCGCCGCCGAGGCCATCTGGCAAGTAGTCCACGAGGCGTACGAACTCCGGGGGCGGGCGGACGGCGTGTCCTTCCCCTTGGTTTTCCTCGTGCTACCCCTCACTTTCCATGAGCATACGGCCGCGTCTCTGGCATCTAAGACGCAACCAGGCGCGTTGTACAAAGCGCTCGCGGCGGATAGAGAAATCACCCTGGACCTCCAGCGGCGCATGGAAGCGTTAGCCGACCGCACGTTCCAGGCGTTGTCGATTGCGTTCCAAACAGGGCTGCTCGCCTTCGACGCCAAGGAACACCAAATTGTCCCCGCACGAAAGAGCGCACCTGTCACGCACGTGACGGATGAAGTGAAGGTCATCATGTCGGCAGCGAAACGCATAGGACAGGCGTTCGGAGAAATGAGCGTCGTGCAGATCATCACTGCATTGAATGTGAGGTTCTAAAAATTGCACCTGACCATTCTAAAGATCATCTTGTGGCCGAAAAACACGGACCTCCGCCCGCGCTTAATCTCGTTCGAGCCCGGAAAGATCAACGTCATCAGTGGCGATAACGGCACCGGCAAATCCACGCTCACATGGATCGTGGACTACTGCCTCGGGAGCGAGAAATGCTCGATCCCCGTCGGCCTCATTCGCGAGCTCACGGGGTGGTTCGGCCTACACCTGAAGCTCGCCAACACCGAAATGATCGTCGCGCGACGAAATCCCGAAGATCAACAATCCACGACCGACCTGTATTGGAACGAAGGAATCAAGCTCGACGTACCCGCCATCGTGCAGAAGAACGCGCGCGTCGATGACCTCAAGAACCGCTTCAATCAGATAGCGCACCTCCCATCACTCGATTTCTCCACCGACGACGTCGTCGGGTATGCCGGGCGGCCTAGCAGCCGTGACATGGCAGCGTTCAACTTCCAACCACAGCACATCGTCGCCAACCCCTACACCTTTTTCTTCAAAGCCGACACGACCGAGCACCGCGAGAAGCTGAGGATTATCTTCCCACTGGTCCTCGGCTCAATCGACGCGACAACGCTCGCGAAGCAACGCGAACTCAAGGACGCGGAACGGGAGTATGACAAGCTCCGCCGGGAGCTCGAAGCCAGAACCACGGCCGCGCGGGCATGGGAAGCGGAAGTCGAGAGCTACTACCTCCAGGCGAAAGGATTAGGGCTGCTCGCAGATGCTCCCTCGCCTGGCCCAGACTGGGGATTGGACAAATACCTCCTAGAGCTCCGGCGCGTCCCCGAGTCCGTCCGGCAGATGGATTTGCCGGAGGTCCGAGAAGGGACCAATGAAGCCGCCTCAGTGGAGTTCGTTCGGATTGCCGCGGAGGAAGATCAGCTCGCCCAAGACACCGGCTCGCTCAAACGTCGGCTCGATAAGATCGAGCAACTATCAGCATCCCTGAGTGACTACGGATCGAGCTTCACCAGCCAAGAAGATCGGTTACAAGGAGTGGGTTGGCTGGAAGAGAAACTGCGCGACAATCACGAGTGTCCGGTGTGCGCGGCGGTGCATACGGACGGCAATGCCCGGCTCACCGAATTACAGACCCTCGCGCGGGAGATGAAAACGCTTGCGGTCTCCGTCCGTCAAGCCCCCGCAAAGCTCGACCAAGAACAGGCGACCCTGCGCCAAGAGCTCCGCGACAAAGAAGGCCTCCTATCCCGAGCCCGTCAGAAGCGCAAGTTCTTAGAGGAGCGCACCGCGACATTCGCAGCGCAACGACAGCGCGTACGCCAGATCTACTTGTTCGTTGGCAGAGTAGAACAGGCCTTGGAGAACGTCATGTCCAGCCGCAACGTGGATGATCTCCAAGAGAAGGCGAAAGCGCTCGCGGAACGACTCGCCCGCCTCAGGAGAGAACTCGACGGGAAATCACGGCAAGACCGACTGAACGCCGCGATCGACAGGGTATCCGCCCGCATCGCTGACTACGCCAAGCGCCTACGGCTTGAACACGCCACCGAGAACGTGCGGCTGAACACGCGTGAGCTCACCCTTCAGTTCCGCCCGCTCTCTGGGAGGACCGATTTTCTCTGGGAGGTGGGTAGCGGTCAGAACTGGGTCGGGTACCACCTCGCTGGATTGCTCGCACTCCATGAGCACTTCAACACGCTGCCGCAAAATCCGGTGCCACGATTTCTAATGATTGACCAGCCGAGCCAGGTCTACTTCCCGGAGGCATGGCCGTCGATGGATCAGACGCCCAGTGGCAACAAGTCCTCTGAACGGTCGCCGGATATTGAAGGCGTGCGGCGCATCTTTGCGGCACTCTCCGAGTTCATGGCGGTGCTCAAAGGACAGTTCCAAGTGATCGTCACCGAGCATGCAGGCTCGATCACGTGGCAGGGAATCGAGAATGTGCACTTGGTGGCGAACTGGCGCGAGGGACACGACGAGTTCCTCATACCCGCCGAATGGCAAGAGAAGCGCCCATGAGGCGTGAGCACGGAGACCCTGGAGTGGACAGCGCCTGCCCAAGCGCCTGGTCACCGAATTCTCAATGCGGGAGTGGTGATCATGCCCGAGCTCAGCGGCGGTCACGCCGGCATAAGTAATGATCGCGTAGCGGCTCCAGGACGAACTCGGGCACCAAGTCTCCCCTAGGGGCAAGAGAATACCGCATCGTCGAACAACTGCGAACCAAATACCTATTGCACGAGGCGTGGCTAGGCAGGGTTTTCGAGACCGCTGGGATCTTCTTTCGGCAACGGCTGGATCGTTGCGAGGCCGAATTTCTTGATAGCCCGCAGGTCGAGTTGACGGGCGCAGTATCCGAGGTCGGCGAGCATTTCGCGGCTCTCATCTTTGCTGAGCACCACGCGTTTGCCGAGGTCGTCGGCAAAGCCGGGGTTGCGCTGGATGAAGAAGCGGTCACGATGCCACGGTTGTGCGTGATGATGTTGCGTATATCGACGGAGAGTGCGGCTTTCAACGCCCCGGCGTCCTCTTTGAACAGGACAAGGTCCAAGTTCTTCTTGAAGTATTTAGCCAATCCGTCGAAGTTCTGATGCGTAAGCCCCAGGACGGTCTCTTCCGCGAGCGCGGAGATCAAATCGCCTGCCATATGGTGCTCGATACAGAAACCGTACGTCGCCTGTTTATTTGACGGGAGCTTCTTCGGATACTTCTCGTAGATCAGCGTCATCAGATCCGCAAGGTACGTCAGAAAGCTGTTGACGCCCCGGCAGAAGAGCATCTCATCGAGGACTGGGCCGTGAATGTCCATCTGGGCGACCGCGCTTTCCGGAGGAGCCGGATCACCGGCCTTGGGGAACTTGGCTGGGTCGCCATGGCCGTAATCGGCTTTTACAATGATCCGCCACAGGTACGCCTGCAGTCCGAGCGTCGAATGCAGGTCGTTCAGGTAATTCGCGAGCGCGGTCGTCACCGGCACCCGCAACAGGGTGTGAATTCCGGGCCATGTGAATAGGCATTCCGAAAATAGTGAATAAGCATTCCGGGGTGATGTGAATACGGATTTCCGGCGGCATGTGGAACGCAAATCGGGGTCGCCTGGAATGATTATTCACATGCCCGGAATGGATTTCTGAAGATCTTAATCGAAGCAGGCGCCGCTGGACACCAGCGGGGAAGAGTCGACTTCACTGACAAGTGGAGGAGACTTCGTGCCCCAGGAAAGGGTATCCATGCGGAAAGTGAAAGAGGTCCTGCGCCTGCGGTTCGGCCTGGGGCTGCAACAAAATCAAATCGCCCGCAGTTGCGGCATCGGACAAGCGACGGTTCATCGTTATTTAAAGAAGGCCGGCGCGGCCGGCTTGAGTTGGCCGTTGCCGGAAGACTTGGATGATCGCCGCCTGCAACAACTGTTGTTCCCAGGCGCAGTGGGACGCCCCTGCAAAACAGCGCGATCCCTGCCGGATTTCGCCGAAGTCCGCCGCCAGTTGCAGGCGCACAAGCATTTAACGCTGCAATTGGTTTGGGAAGAATACCGCGAAACGCAACCTGATGGATACGGCTACTCGCGCTTCTGCGAGTTATACAAGCGTTGGAAGCGCAATCAGGAAGTGGTCCTGCGCCAGGAACACCGCGCCGGGGAAAAGCTGTTCGTGGACTGGGCGGGCGATACGATCCCCCTCTATGATCAGCAAACTGGCGAAGTCACTCCGGTTTCGTTATTCGTTGCCGTTTTGGGAGCCAGCACCTACACATTTGCGCGCGCCACGCTCAGCCAAGATCTAGGAAATTGGGTGGAGTGCCACGTGGCCGCCTTGGAATACTGTCAAGGTGCGCCGCGCCTCATCGTTCCCGATAATCCACGCACTGGCGTAGACCGCGCCTGCCGCTACGAACCAGATCTGAACCGCACCTATCAAGAGATGGCGGCCCACTATGGGGTCGCCGTGCTGCCTGCCCGCCCGAGAAAACCGCGCGATAAAGCCAAGGTGGAAAATGCCGTTTTGCTGGTGGAACGCTGGATCATAGCCGCTCTCCGCCATCGCAAGTTTTACGCGCTATCCGAACTGAATGAGGCGATTGCAGAGTTACTGGAGAAACTCAATCATAAACCGTTCCGCAAACGCTCGGGCTCGCGTGCCAGTCTGTTTGCCGAACTAGACCGCCCCAACTTGCAACCTCTTCCGGCGGAGCGTTACGTGTTTGCCCAATGGAAAAGCGTTCGCGCGTCCATCGATTACCACGTAGAGGTAGACCGCCACTATTACAGTGTTCCCTACCAGCTTACCGGCCAAAAGCTGGAGGCTCGTTTCACCGCCGCAACCGTCGAGATTTTTCACGTCGGGAAACGGGTCGCCTCACATGCACGCAACAGCCATGCGTACCGGCACACTACTGTCTCCGCACACATGCCTAAAAGCCACCAGGCACATCTGGAGTGGACACCTTCCCGATTGATTCATTGGGCGGAAGGGATCGGCACCGCCACCGCGCAAGTAGTCCGCTCCATTTTGGAACGCAAGCCTCACCCCGAGATGGGCTACCGCGCCTGTCTGGGTATCCTGCGGTTGGAAAAAATCTATTCACGGCCACGGCTCGAGGCCGCCAGCCACCGCGCCGTTCAACTCCAGGCTTGTTCCTACCAAAGTCTGAAATCCATTCTGAAACGTTCTCTAGACCGTCAACTCCTGATCGAAAACGAGACCGTTTCGCCCGGTCCCCAACATGAAAACCTGCGCGGACCGCATTACTATGATCCGCCTCTCAGCCTGTTGCAGTAGCCGTTAGACAAGAGGAATCCATATGTTGAATCAGCAAACGATGGAAAAACTGCACGCTATGAAACTACACGGAATGGCCGACGCTTTCCATGCTCAACTGGAAACCACGGAAGCTGGTCAACTCAGCTTCGAAGAACGATTCGGTCTACTCGTGGATCAGCAATGGCTATGGAAGGAGAATCGGGCTTTGGCTCGGCGGCTCCGCTTCGCTCACTTGAAGGAACACGGTGTAATCGAAGACATAGATTATCAACACCCGCGTGGTTTGGATCGCAAACTGGTGCGTACGCTGGCCACTAGCGAGTGGGTCCGCCAACATCAGAATTTGTTGTTATTGGGTCCAACCGGTATTGGAAAAAGTTGGTTGGGATGTGCTTTGGCACAAAAGGCCTGCCGGGACGGTTTCTCGGTCCTGCACAAACGGACTTCGGAATTGTTCCGTGACTTAGCCGTGGCACACGCTGACGGTAGCATCGGTCGGCTTCTAATACGGCTCTCACGAACGGATGTCTTGCTACTGGATGACTTCGCCATGGCACCCTTGAAAGACTCCGAGCGCCGAGATTTTCTGGAAATCTGCGATGACCGTTATCAGCGCCGCTCCCTCATTTTGACCTCGCAGATGCCGCTGGCGCACTGGCACGAACAGATCGGCGATGCGACCGTAGCCGATAGCATTCTGGATCGCCTCGTTCACAATGCCCACCGAATCGAATTGAAAGGGGAATCCATGCGCCGAAAACGACGTAAGCCGGGTGAGGAAGAACTGCAATGAGACCGCACTTGCTATCTGTGTGCCTTCCGCTGGTCGGCAGCCACACACATCAGCTCGCTTTCCCTTCGTTTCCGATTCTGAAAATCCGCCCGCCGCCGTTGACGATGTGAATAACCTCAGGCATCATGGCAGGTGCCAGCGTTGTTCGCTTCGAAGGTTATTCAGATCCGTCGGAACGTCCTATTCACATCGCCGGAATAAGCAAACAGGGCGAGGCCCGATAGTTCCTCATTATTCTCAGCAGTCATGAACCCCCAACGATACAGCAACTGCTGATCCTGGCGAAAGGAGTGCCCGTTACGTCTTCTGGCTAGAGGCTGGAACGTCTCTGGATGCAAGGCCCATCTTCACAGTCATGTGAAGATGGCAAATCGGCAGTCTACAGCTCAACGCGGGCGGAATGCGCAATCCGTCGGGATCGAGCGCGCCAAGAAATAGGAAAGTATCGCGGCGGTCGGAGTCGGCCATGGGCTGAACAGCTAGGCGGCCGTGTCGGCGGCACCGGCGTCCAGTGCCTCCATCGGCTCCCTCGACTCGCGCGCGTCGCAGATGAAACCCATTTTCTGCCAGAGCTTTCCTCTCAGATCAGTGCTTGGCCGTTTGCGAAGATCGGCGAAGTATCGCTCTAGACTGGCCTTCAGCGCTCCGTGGAATCGTTCGACATCGATGATGTAGCCGCCGCCAACCGTTTTGAGCAATGCCGTTTGCTTGCGGCGGATGAGCCATTTGTTCTTCGCTTCAGCTTGGTGGAGTAGGCCGCAGCGAATGTCGTTGTAGAAGTCTTCTCTTGCGTCCTCGGTGAATGCGGGTTGAAATTCTGACCTTTCTAGGAATCGGCGGAAGACTTGGCTCGATATGTCGTTCGAGTGCTTTCTCCCCTCGATGAACTGTTGGATCGTCTCCGCTAAGAGGCAGTCGATGGAGAGCACGACGAATCCGGAATAGGGTTTATCTAGGCACATGTCAGCGAAGTTGAGAAATCGCCCCTCTAGCCGATCTCTCACAATGGCTTCCGCCTCCCTCCAATGCGCTACTTTCTGCCTGTTCAGCTTTCGCCAGTCTTCAGCGGTGTACTTGGGGGAAATCCGCAGGGTCTCCGAAGCCATGAGGTTATTCTCCCCGACTTTGAAGAGCGTTGGCGGCGTTAGGGGGCCCTATTTCCTGCCCGTCGTAGGAGGACGGCCATTTTGACGGCCCCTCAGCAAAAGCAAGAACGGCGATACCTCAGCAAACTTGACCTTCAAGGATGTGAGCTCGCACATCCAAAAGGCTATTCCGGATACACTCAGTCGAGAGGTAATTCTTGTCCGCATCCTATCGGGAGAAATTCTCGGCTTCGTCGCACAAGGCTCACACTCGCTTCATCGAGACGAAAATCTATCAGGATATGGAGAAGCACCGTGCGAGTGTGGAGACGTCCCCGACGACTTCACGACGTTGGGTCTGGGAGTTGCTCCAGAACGCTAAGGACGTGAACATCGCTGGGAAGGTCCAGGTGCGTATTGAAGCGAACTTGATAGGCCCGGACGCGCACGTCACTTTCATGCACAACGGCGACGCGTTCACTACAGAGAACATCCGCTTCCTGATCGAGCAAGTCTCCTCGAAGGAACGGACGACCGGCAGCAACGGGCGCCCGAAAACCACCGGACGGTTTGGCGCGGGATTCCTCACCACGTATCTCTTGTCCGAGAAAGTCACGGTCAACGGCGTCGTGCAAGAAGAGGGCCTGACACCCCGCAAGTTCGAGCTCTCCTTGGATCGCAACGGCGACGAGACAGCCATCATCGCAGCCGTCGAAGCCGCGAAAAAAGCGATGGACGACCTGGACGACCTCCCGGCATACAAGGAATACGCGGCTGGTGGGTCTAAAGGAGTCCGAGGATGAACGTGTCGACGGCGAGGTCCAATTCCTTACCGTGATCACGACTGACGCTAAAGAAAGCACCGAGACCGACATCGCCGTAGTCAGCGACGGCCTCACGACGATCGCCATCCCGGTCGAGCGCAACAAAGGCCGCGTGCGGATCCTCCCCCTCGGCTCGGACGTGCCGCGGCTGTTCTGCGATTTTCCGCTCCTGGGAACCGAAACCTTCCCGTTCCCGGTGATCATCAACAACCCGACCTTCAACCCGACCGAACCACGAGACGGCGTCGTCCTTACCAAGAACGAGCGCACCGGCGCGTACAGCGACGAGAACCGCACCATCATCACGGAAGCGTTCGGACTCTACCTCACGCTGCTCGAAGAGGCATCCACAAACAAGTGGGACAACCTCCACCTCCTTGCAGCAGCACACCCAATGCCGGCCTTCGAGTGGGCAGACAAGAAGTGGTACACCACTGCCATCCTGAAGCCCATGCAGGCCGCCCTGCTACAAACGAAAATCGTGCTGACCGCCGCCGGCACCATCGCTCCCATCCATTCGCCGGACGGCAAGCACAACATCTGGTTTCCGAGCAACAGCAAGGAGGATATCCGAGAGCGCATTTGGAACTGTTGTAGCACATGGTTCCCCAGCCAGCTGCCAGCAGAAGCGGATGTGTACGCCTGGTATGACATTATCTGGCACGAGTGCAATCGACTCACGCTCGACCAGGTCGCGGAATTCATTGAAGCGGATGACACGATCAAGAAGCTTGATGGCGAACTCGCGGACGGGACAGACGTCCACGAATGGCTCAATGCGTTCTACGCGACCTTGAAGCTCAGTAACCCTGAGTTCCTGTCAGTCGTGGCCAAACGGCGCATCTTTCCGAACCAGAACGGCACGTTCAAGAAGAAAGCCGAACTTGCTGCCCGCGACGCTGGTGATATTGCCCCCGCGCTCCTGGACATCCTGAAACTTCTGGGAACCGATCTGCGCGACATCCTCCTCGATCCGGCCATCGACACCATCCTCGATGACCTTCCGCCAAGGGACGGCGGCTTCGTGGTGAATCAGATCACCGCGGCGGTCAGTAAAATTATCAACGACCAGAACGCAATGGATCAGCGCCGGCCCGCGCTCTCCGCGCTCCTGGTCTGGTTCCACCAGCACCCGAAGAGCGCGAAAAAGCTCTTCCCAAACCTGTACGAGCAGAAGCACCGACTCGTCGACGACGAGACGATGATAGAGAACGCCAAGCAGGCCGACCAACTCAAGCAGCTCCTAAGCCGCTTCAACGTGAGGGACGTTGACGAGCTGCAAGCTGTCATTGAGAAGCACGCTGCGCCTTCGCCGCTGTTGTCGGTTACCCAGCAGATCATCGCCAGTCTGGGAATCACCTCTCTAGAAGAGTGGGAGAAGGCGCTCGAAGACAAGGACTTGGCTGCTCTTTTCCCGCACGAGCCGAAAACCACCAGGGCACACGACTCTTCGTCATCGAAGTGCCGAAGTCGAGCGCCGAAATCTCGCTCGGCGGCAAGGTCTATATCCGCGTCGGCGACCGCACCGTACCCAAGCTAGCCGTACCTGCTAAACCGCTCACCGAGCCCGGCATCGAGCACCTGAGAAAAGCCCTCGCGGAGGATCGCAAAGCCTGCACCCAAGCTCGCGCGAAGCTGCTCGACCACTATGAAAGGGTGCTCCGAATTCTCGACGATATCCGGCACCTCCTCTATCCGACCGGGTCGAGCGTCCCGATACTGTTGAAGGCAAGATGCTCATGCGCATCCTCTTCGCGTCCTGCGCGGACACGTTCGAGACGTTCATGACCGACCTCCTGTACCAGATCTACCTCGCAAGACCCGAGACGCTTATCTCGCCGGCAACCGTGAAGGTCGAGGATGTGCTCAAGCGGGCGGACATGGACGAGTTCATCACTTGGTACGCCAAAGAGAAGCTCAAGAAGCTGCAACGCGGGAGCGTCAAGGGCTTCATTGAAGACAACCAAGCGATCAACTCCCTCAATGTGTTCGACAAGACGCGCATCGCCGAGATTGAGAAGATCCTGCAGATCCGGCACCTCTACACACATCAGAACGGCATCGTTGACGACAAGTTCCGGCAACACTTCCCCGCGACCAAGGTCCACGACGAGTACCCCATGACGCTCGACGAATTCCTGAAATGCTTCGAGTATCTCGCCGCAGCAGTCGACGCAGTCGACGAGGCAGCACGCATAGCTTCAACCTCGCACTGTTTTCCTAAGCGGCTTCGCCTGCCGGTCAGCCCATCATCCCGATAAGTTCTCTATTTAGCAGCATGAGCGCACACTCAAGACTTGGATGGGCGAACGGTCCGCTGATCATCGTGTGGCTGGCACCCGTCGAACGCGACCCATTTGAGGCCGTCGCGGGGCTGAGTGATGCCGGCTTTGATCAGCTCCTGCCTTTGTCTCCGGGTGGTGAGCTTGAGGCCTTTTTCGCTACCATCACGCGCATCGCTCTTCCCTTCCTGAGCCCAGCCAGGGAGTGGGGCACGTCGCGATTTCCGGGCCCGGTATTCCCCTTCGGGACCGACCAGGTGGGTTGGGATCGAATGGGATTATTTTGGAGGGACAGACACCCCGACCAACACGCCCGCGCGGGGCAAGGCGGGCCCAATCACGCGGAGCCCTTCCGTTCGGCTGGTTGATGACCGTAAAATGGGGTTCGGTTATGGACGTGCTTTCCAATGTCTTCGGTCATCGCTGGTCGGGTAGGTTGCGTTGGGCGACGGGGCAAGCCGCCCTCGTCGCACTCCTCACGACCAGGACTGTAATATCGGTAAATGTAACCGTGAATGTAACCACGAAGAGATGATCGGCGAAACTGTGTAATGCGCAAGGGTCAACGAAATCAGCAAGTTGGGGCGCAACGATACTGGGCGATACAGGCGCTTTTGGCTTGAGGTGCTAGCGGGAGCAATCTCGTGGGGGTTCAAGTCCCCCTCTCCGCACCAAGATTGATTCTAAATGACTTATGGGTCGCAGCCTCAAAAACTGCGGCCCGTTTGAATTTTCTGGCCCACCTGTTCTAAAATCCAAACAAGCTGCTTCGTTTGTGTTGTTTAGCGACAAATTGGTGCCGATTTTCCGGTCTTCGGATCTCTCGATTTACGCCCTCCCGAGCAACTTAAGTTGTGTCCCAAAACGTACGGATTTTCCCCATACTACGAGAAGCCTAATCGAATCAGCGGCTTGCGGTTTATGCTATTGGCCGTACCTTATCTTGTACCTTATGCAGAATTTCAAGTCCCCTGCTCCGTGGCAACTTCTCTATAAATCAATAGCTTACAGACATTTGGATGTCGCTATAAGTTGCAAGTTGCATTGTGTGGGGTACTTGAGATCAGTGGACGGGCTGCAACTTGGGCGGTGTGGGGGAGTTGCACAACAAGTACCCTGCACCAACACGAAAAATGGCGAACTTCCTATCTTCCTGATTTGCAGCCCTTTAGATCACATGTAGGGTACTTGAGATGGATGTAGGGTACTTGAGATGCATTTGGGGCACTTGAGATGGACAGAAGCATCCTTCACGTCGCCTTCAGCGCCTTCGCCCATCGGCTCATGAGCCGCCCCGTTTTCTGCACGTCCATGACGGGCGGGTTGATGTTGTGCCGCACAACCACGGATCTGGTTTTGTACCCGCTGATGTCCAGTGCTTGAGCTTCGCTGATTCCAACGCCTTCGATCATGTTGCGGACGGCAGATGCCCGGATATCCTGAAACCGCAAGCCCGTGTGCCCCGCCGCTGAAACGGCCTTGTCCCACGTTCCTTCAAAACGCCGCACAGGTGAACCAGGAGGAAGCCTGTATCCACCGTGGGACATCGCTACATCTTCCGCAACCCAAAAGAAGATTGAGGTCGCATCGGGAAATTTGGAATCTCGCAGCCGCTTCTGCCGGGACAACCACGGCTCCATGTCGCCGTAGATCGGTGCTCTGCGAGTGTTGCCATCGTCATCAATCAACCATAGGATTCGGTTCCGAAGATCTACGGCGTCAAACGTCAAATTCAGCAATTCGCTTCTGGAAATGCCGAGATGGTAAGCGATCACGAAGAGACATTTTAACGATGTCGGGAGTTTTTCAAGAATCGTCCGGTATTCCTGATGCCCGATGAAAATGCTGTCGGCTTGCGTTTCCTTCTCTATGGGGAAGTGTGGGATGCTGCCCGGAACGATGCGGGCATGGCTGCTTTTGCTCTCCAGGATGAAAGCGGTTCGCAGATACGACAGATCACGATTGATCGTCGCCGCTGATCGGCCTTGCCGTTCTCGCTCTTCTCGAAACCTCTGAAGATCTCCCGTCGTGAGGGAAGCCACCAGCCGCTTGCCGAAATGTGGCCGAAGAGTGGCGTTCACGCAGCACGTAATCACGTAGGCGGATTTCGGTGCATGGAGATTAAGATGACGGACGTAACGGTCCAGAACTTCGCTCACGGTAACCGTGGCGGGTGTTGACGGCTCAAGCTCACCGTTGGCAATTCGGGTGAGGAAGTCCGCTTTGACGATCTCCGCTTCCGTCCACGCTTCGGATTCCGAAGGAAAATCGCCAAGGCACCTCTTTAGCGCATGTCCCTTATAAACGACAGCGTAGTACCAAAGGCCATCCGATTTCCTCTGGAACAGAGAACCATTGCCCTTCGGCCTGCGTTTACGGGGTTCCGGTGAGTGTTCCATCTCGAATGTTCAATGCGATGACGGTTAGGGCAGTTTCGGCAACGCACCAAGTCTTGGTCCGATCCAACAGAGAAATTCTATAAAAGTCTCAGCATCACGTCAACCTATTTCGTAGCCTTACTACGTTTACCATGCGTAGTTTAGCAATGATTACAATTCGTAGCTACACACACTTCCATTTCGTAGTATTGCTACGACAAGATAGAGATCGTGTCTTCTCTGCGGCAACAATTCGGTGAACGTCTGCGTGACTTGCGACTGGAGAAGCGGATGACGCAAGATGAGTTCTCTGAACTGTTGGGCGTCTCGCCGGATTTCATCTCGTTCATCGAACGTGGGATCAATGCGCCGTCCTTCGAGACGCTGGAGATCATCTCTGAAAAATTGCGGATGACAACGAGTGAACTTTTTGCTTTCCCTGACGAACCGGGAACTCGAAAACGGGTGAAGAAACCACGGAAGCGGACAAGGAAGACGGCTTCCAAGAGGTTGGGCAGTTGACGGTGGTCTCCTACGGCATGATTCCGCAGTACACTGAAGCCATGCCGGAAACAACAAAGTGGAATCAATTTGTTTTGAGCTTCAAAAAGGGACCAAGCAAGCGGTCTGGCAAAGACGTATGGATGAGCGGTGATCCCGGCGACAGCGAATCCATCTCCGACTCGCTTGTCAGCATGGGAAAAGACGGTTGGGAACTGGTTTCCGCCGTCTACCTTCCTGAACAGGCGTGGGCTGGAGAGCAAATCATGTGCTTCTTCAAAAAGCCAGCCTGACCGTAAAGTTTCGGGTTCCCTTGTCCGATACTGCATAATAGAGTGTTCGGCCCAATACGATGCCCTGGAAAAACCAGCTTTATTTCGCTGACAACCTGAAGATCCTTCGGGAAGGGGTCCAGCCAAGACCCCGCCAACGGGGATTCCGTCGTGAACCACGGAAACGATGCTCTCGTGGAAGGTCTGAAGGAGAGTAGAAGGGCATGGATCTACAACCCCGGCTGGACGCCCGCTTGTGGAAGGCAATTCAGGGAGCATACGAAAGCCACACCTACACCACGGCCATTCTCGATTCAGTCCATTTCTTAGGTCAATTGATTCGGGATAAGAGCGGGCTAGAGTCAGATGGTGTGGCTTTGGTTGGAGCGGCCTTCGGTGGCGTAGATCCGAAGCTCAAGACAACTAAGCTCCAGACCGACACGGACAAGAATATTCAGCAAGGAACTCTGCAACTACTTTCTGGCATCTATCAGGGAATCCGCAATCCCCGAAGCCACGGCAAGCACTCGGATTCCGCTGATGATGCCGATGCTATCGTCCTCTTCGTCAATTACCTCATCAAGATCATTGATAACTCCAAGACGCCATTTGAGAAAACCTCCTTCATAAAGAGAATCTTCGATCAGTACTTTGTCGAGAACATACAGTATTCGACCCATCTTGTCAGCGAAATCCCCGCAAGGTTGCGCCTGAGTTTAGCCGTCGAAGTTTTCCGAGACCGAGATGCGGGCGACGGCGCTAAACTACGTTACTTCTTCACTGTCCTTTTGAAACATCTTACAGATGAAGAGCTGGCACAGTTTTGTGATGTGGTGTCAGAGGACCTGAAGCTAACTGACAACTTGACAGCGATCCTGTCAGCCCTCAAGTCCCTTCCGGATGAGTACTGGCCCAAGTATTCAGAAGTTGCACGATTGAGGATCGAAAACATCCTCATCAAAGATGTCAGAGATGGATTGTACGATCCCGTTTCGGAAAAGTGTCTGGCGGGTACATTGGGTACTTGGGCAAGCGGACTTTGCAGATACTTCATCTTAAAGGATGATCTTCTCAGAATTATCAAGGTGAAACTGGCGTCTTCGAGCGCATACGAACAGATCTACGCATTACAGTTCTTCGGATCTCAGTTGGGAGTCCTTGAACCCGTTCCGTCAGCCAGGATCGTATTCTTGCTGAGCGCCGGACTCAAAGCGGGCGATGTCCACGTTCATCAAGCACTCTCTTGGCTGGAATCGTCAGCGGCTCCAAAGCCGTGGGTAGATGCGCTAAAGGACGATTACGACGCCTTCACCCCGGCGCTAACGCAGGAAGAAGAGGAGCGCATTGACCACGTTGATTTGTCATGATGGGTGGATGTCTTACGCTGAGTCATTATGAACTGGCACAATAAGCTGTACTTCGGTAACAATTTACCGATCATGCGGGAGCACGTCGCAGATGCTTCGGTCGATCTCGTGTACCTTGATCCACCGTTTAACAGCAACGCAAACTACAACGTGCTTTTTCAAGAGAAGAGCGGAGAGCAATCCGCCGCACAGATCACCGCCTTTGAGGATACATGGCAATGGGGAGAAGAGTCGGAAGCGACATACTACGAAACGATCCTAAAGGGTGGTAAGTTGGCCGATCTACTTCAGGCGCTTCTGGCGTTTCTCGGCAGAAACGATATGATGGCTTATCTCGTGATGATGGCTCCCCGGCTACAAGAACTTCACAGAGTCCTAAAATCCACGGGCAGCATCTACCTTCATTGCGATCCGACTGCCAGCCACTACCTAAAATTGGTCATGGATGGGATCTTTGGCGCTGACAACTACCTAAATGAAATCACCTGGAAGCGCACGACGGCGCATAGCGATGCGAAGCAGGGTCGCAAGGCTCTCGGAAATGTAACCGACATCCTGCTTTTGTACACGAAGACGGCAGAATTCAAGTTCAATCCGCAGTATCAGCCCTACACGCTGGAGTACATCAATGCAAAGTATCCTTATGTGGATTCAGATGGAAGAAAATATGGCCTTTGGGACATCACGGGTCCTGGTGGTGCAGCAAAGGGTAATCCGATGTATGAAGTCATGGGCGTTGAGAGATATTGGCGATACAGCCGTACTAAAATGGATGAGTTAATCTCTCAGGGTAGGATTGTTCAACCAAGCCCCGGAGCGGTGCCACGCTATAAACGGTACCTTGACGAGATGCCCGGAGTACCGATCCAGAATCTTTGGGACGATATTTCGGCCATTAATTCGCAGGCCCAAGAACGGCTAGGGTATCCGACGCAAAAGCCCGAAGCGCTTTTGGAACGAATCATTAAGATCAGTTCGGATGAGGGGGACGTGGTTCTTGATCCTTTTTGTGGGTGTGGCACGTCCATCTCCGTATCGGAGCGGCTACATCGGAGATGGATTGGCATCGACATTACGCACCTTGCAATCACATTGATCCGGCACCGACTCCACGACGCCCACGGAACTGAGTTGTCGCCCTACGAAGTGATAGGAGATCCCAAGGACTTGGCGTCGGCACAAGCTCTCGCTATACAGGACCGCTATCAATTCCAGTGGTGGGCACTCGGACTCGTGGATGCACGACCCGCACAGAATTTAAGGAAGAAGGGAGCCGACTCCGGCATTGACGGTTACGTCAATTTCGTGGACGATGCCAGCGGTCAGGCGAAAAGAGTAGTGATCCAAGTCAAATCGGGACACGTCAAAGCTGGCGACATCCGAGATCTAAAAGGAGTTATAGATCGTGAGAAGGCCGCTATTGGCTGCTTCATCACTCTTGAGGAACCGACAGCACCGATGAACACGGAAGCAGTATCGGCGGGTTTCTACGAATCGGCGTTTAGGTTTGAAGGCACGCAGAAAATTGAACGATTTCCGAAAATTCAGATTTTGACGATTGACCAACTTCTCCGGGGCAAACATCTCCAATATCCACAACATCGGGTTGAGACGTTCAAACAGGCGGAAAGAAAGCCGAAATCGAAGGGTGAACAGGTCGAGTTGTTCTGACATAGTACGCCTTATCGTGGCGCTCACTATGGCTTCAGCTATTTAGGACCTGATACGTTCGTTGGACGTGCGTTACAATTTCCCCATGACCTACGACGGTACAAAGGACTTGCTCAAGAATATCGTTGAATGGCTTGGAGGCACGGACACGGCCGGATGGGACGATCAGGGCGCTCTCGCTGCGGAGTGCGTCTCGAATCTCAAGCGGATGCTTCGTCCGATCTACAGACCCGACAAGACTGGAAGCCTTGATGCGGAACCGCCCATTGACAACCCCTACGCTGAACAATTGGAAACAGCGCTCCCACACGCAGAAGCGCTATTAAGGACGATACGCACCCGAGATCGGGCGGCGGCGTTGAGGAATGGCAAAGCGGCGTTCGCAGCGATGTAGAATTCAATGGACAAGAAATCGGTTTACCGTCAATGCCTCTCCGAAATTAAAGCCATTGAAAACCTGTATGACCAATCAGGTCCAATTGCCAGATGCCTTAATGTTCCTCTCGCTCGACAGAAGATGGCTGAGTTGAAGGCGAACTGGAAGACCCGCATTAAGCAGGGCAAGGACACGGAGGTTGAGTTGGTGGTTACGGAAGCACTGACCCGGATCGACGTGAAATCGAATTCCAACCCTAACAATGGTTGGTTGGACGATCTGTATTCCGCTGCAATCGACTTAAACTTTTATTTAGATCACTGACGAACTTCTTAATACAACGATCCGTGACCGCCTTCGCCGTGATGCTGGACGAATTCAGGCAGCATGTAGCCGAATGGAACTCTCGCCAAGTAGCCTTTCGCCACCATTTTTGAATACAGCCGATCTTGCTCTGAGCCGATCTCGGGTTTCAGGCAGTTGCCACCATTGGCCTGAACGCTACGCCGGAACGCATCGGCAATCAAGCGCATCTGCTCGTCTTCTTTCTTGTTCTTGAAGTACTGCCCGATTTTGACGGCCTCTCCCAACACTTTTCCGATGACTGGAATGTCGATCATCGACAGATCCCCTTTCACGTCCCATTGTACGCTCAGCAAAACGGAAAGTCCTCTCGGTGTTTTGGAACGGTCAGACATCACCCGTCTGAACAGGGGCATATATAATTAACTGAGATGGTTGGCAATCCAAAAGTTTTCATCAGCCATGCCAGCGAAGATAAGGAACGCTTTGTCCTTCGGTTCGCTGAACGCCTTCGCAGCAAAGGCATTGACGCATGGCTCGACAAGTGGGAAATGCTTCCCGGCGATAAGCTGGTGAGCAAGATTTTCAACAGCGGCCTCAAACCGTCTGATGCGGTCATTGTGGTTCTGTCGGACGTAAGCGTCAACAAAGCGTGGGTCCAGAAGGAACTAGAAACTGCCGTAGTCATGAATGTTGAACAAAAGCTCCGGTTGGTTCCAATACGCCTTGATAAATGTGAGGTTCCTGCCTGCCTGAAAGACACCGTGTATCACGAATTATCCAACTTGGAGAATTATGACGGCGACTTTGAGCGCATCGTCAACGCCATCTACGGGCAATACGAGAAGCCACAGTTAGGCGAGAAACCCGCTTATGTCCGTTCCGAACTCGTCAAGATGGAAGGGTTGTCTTCGATTGACAACGCTATTTTCGAGCACGCTTGCCGCATTGCCGTCGAACAGGGTCATGCCTATTCCATTGATGCCTCACAACTCGTCAGTGAACTGCAAGCAAAGGGCATCAGCGAAGCTCAGATCATGGAGACACAGGACGTGCTCGAAGGCCGTTACTTCATTGAACCCCAACGGACGATAGGTCCACCGAGTGCTTATGATTTCGCAATCACATCATACGGGTTTGAAGAGTTCGCCCAAGTAGGAATTCCGAACTACGGAGCCATCGTTACGAGTATTGCTCTATTTGTGGCACAGGAAGTGTCCCGAACTGAAGGACAGTATTCTCGTACGATTGCAAGCGAGACGGGACAGCCAATCTTCCTGGTGGAACACATTCTGAAAGTCCTGGAACGTAACGGCCATCTAAAATGCGATGGCGAACACGAAGGCGACATCTACGTGTATATGGTATCGCCGGAACTTCGGCGGCAGTTGGAAGGCAACAGTTAAGCCTAACCACATCGTCAATGGAGCTTACAGGCGAGACGGAGGTTCACGGAATGGCGGGCAGACCAACCGGAGCATGTCGATTGTGCGGACTGGTGCGGCCTCTCTGTAAGAGTCATCTTTTACCAAAGCAACTATACTCGCTCCTGCACGATCCCGATGATCCTAAGCATTTTACGCTCGGAACTGGACGGCTCAATCACACGATGCGCCAGATCCACGAGTACCTTCTTTGTGAGGAATGTGAGGAACGCTTCAATTCTGGTGGAGAACGATGGGTTCTGGCGAACTCTCTCCAGTCTTCCGGAGACTTCCCTTTGCGGGATGCCTTGAGAGCCGCCAAACCTTTCGTAAAATTGCAAGACTCAATAGCCTACTTAGGAAGCGCTCCTGGTGTGGACCTGGACAAACTTGTCTATTTCGCTGCCAGTGTTTTCTGGCGAACGTCAGTAGGCAAGTGGTCACTTACAGACCGCTGGTTTGGTAACGATAGCAAGGTGGATTTTGGACCCATCTACAATGAAGAACTCCGATTGTTCCTTATGACGGAACGGACGTTTCCTGCAAATGCCGTGTTGGTCGTGTATGTGGCTGATGAAGACTCGCCTTACACAACTGTGACATTTGCAGGCGGCGGGCGGCAAAAAGAGGGGCACTTTCAGTACTCGTTTCAAATCCCCGGAATGATGTTTTTCCTTGTGCTAGGGAAGTCGATACCCGACCACATCCGTGGCCTGTGCGCCGTAAACAATCCGGTAGCACGCCTGATATTTCTGACCAAGTTTCCCAACGAGTTCACGAGAAGATGGACCGCTGAAAAGATGGCGACACTTAGCGATTCCGAGAAAGCCATACTAAAATAACTATTCTGCCAGCGTGCCATTCGTAGCACGCTGGCGATTTCGATTCGTTAACTAACCTTGTCGCACTCTAAGCAGTGCTTCTTGCCGCCAGTTCCCGGTTCACGGTGCTGCGACTTGATGCGCTTCCCATCCGGGCAAGTGTCCTTGTCGTGATAGACCTCACGATGGGAAGGTGGGTATTCTGGTGAATTCGTATGAAACGCCGATACTTTCAATAGCGTACCTCCAGGCCCGATTATAGCGCTTGATCGAAAGTATGGTTGGAGATGGGCTACCGTGAATTTCGCACCGTAGATCCACAATCAGCCCCGTTTTTCGACGGTCATAAAGACGAAACATTCTATTTGCCTTTTGTTTCTGCTAGTATACAGACGAGATGGATGAACAGAGCGTTCGGACATTTCCGCCATCGCTAGTCGTAGGCAACCGAGTTTGGACGGAAGACGGCTATCCGAATCACGGACCCGCTGAAGGCCCGAAGGTTGACATCTCTCCGCATCAAGGCGGAACGATAACGGATATCGGAGAAGCACACCATATCATCACGGGCTACATCTTGTTTTCGGTACGGTGGGACAACGGGCAGGTTTCAAGGCACTACAGGAACGAACTGCTTTGCATAGGGCGATTTCAGAATCGTGCGGCATTTGAAGCAGCCGTCAAGCCCAAGGGAGCCGTGGAACTCACGGTTGGTCCTGGTGACGGATTCAAGAACGTCCGATTTGACGTTGAATATGACGGTCAGGCTCAAACGGCGACTCTCCAAGATGAACGACTCTGGCGAGAAATCGTTAAGCCGCTCGTGGAAGAGTCGAGATTGAAAATCTCCATGACGAAATTGAAGATGGTAAGAAGGAAGCCGACAAAGTAGAAGTTGAAGGTCTAACCCTGGTTCCAAAGCTCCTTGATGGTCCGCACGAGCGTGGCTTCCATTTCTTCTGCAAATGTTGATGCATCTTTCGAGCGGGGTACAGCGCTGACAGCGGATTCCGTGGGGTGCTCGATAGGGATTGCGGCTTCTTCCACAATCTGTTGATCGGCTGTCGCTGGTGTGGCGCTCTCGGTTTCGTTTAGAAAATCGTTGAAGGGCTTCATGCCTACTATTTAGACATTTGGCATTTGAAGTCCCCAATCAGCGACGGCTTGTTCGCCGGGAATCCCGCCGCTTGGTTTTGAGTCCCTTGCCAATGAACGGTTTCGGGTGGGTGGCTTCCAGCCGCCCTTTCAGAAGGAAGTAGAACTCATCGTCCGCAACGGGGCAGTCTTCGTTTAGGTATTCCAGCAACGACGAGTCGATGTGTTCAACATCGTCCCGGTACGCAATTCTCAACTTTGCAATTTGGCGGGTGAGGTAGTCGCTTGGCGATTTCATCGAATGCCGCCTACGCTGCCACCAATCGGGGCATACCGGACAGGACCCAATTCACGAAGTGCTGGCAATTCCAGATCAACAGGTCGTAGCGAGTGCGAAGTTGGCTCTCGGCTCGTCGCACGATCCAATCAGCTTCCGCCGAAGATCCGGCCCGCCGCTCAATGAAGACCCGATTTCCGTTAGCAAACGCTTCTAGCGTGCAGATGCCCACCGAACCCCGGTTCTTGCTGTTGTCGATGACGTAGACGATGACCTCCATGCCGATCACAACAGAATGAACGATGCCCTTGTGGAGATAACCCCACTGCGAGTCACGGACGTGAATCCACGTCGCCTTTTCGGAAGATGCTGCCAATGTACATGCCAGTCTCCTGTGCGTTCGGCCACCAAACCAATATTCTACCAGGAGCGGGTTGCGGCTGAAATTGAAGTACCCCGAACACGCCACCGACAGATGCGATCTCATCCTGTAGATGGCTGAAGCGCCAGATTTGATTTCACGATCTGTAAACACCTAAAAATGTATGAGATGCGATGTCGATGCAACTTGGCTGCAACTCAGCGCAACTTGGCTGCAACTTCGAGCCAGATTGGAACTCGTCAAGTTGCAGATCCAAGTTGCACGAAAGTTGCAGATTGATACGCTCAGAACGCTCAAACCGCTCAGATCGGCGGTGCGGAATTCTTCTCGTTTCAATAAGTTACAGCGAATCAACAACATGAGGTAGATAGCATCGCATTTGGGGTTCAAGTCCCCCTCTCCGCACCATAGAAAATAAAGCAGTTAGTAGAAAATTGCCTCTGGTCGATCCGGAGGCCATTTTCGTTTTGGACCTTATCTTGGACCTTATGTTTTTGGGGATCGCTCTGGACCTTATGCGGCCGCGCGGGACCGATTCCGCTCTCCACCGTCTCGCGGCGGGGCCTATAGCTTAGCGGAGCCTAAAGGCCAACCGATGCCTGCCCCCAGCCGGTTTTCAGTGGCTCGACACCGACCGGTGGCTGCCGCAATATCCGATCACGACTTTTTCGACCGCCACCGGCATCCCACCGGAAGTCGTATTCGAAGGACCTCTGCCGTCGCATCGCCTTGTTATTCACAACAGTCTCAAACTCTTCTGCCCAGGGCTCATCCCGACATCCCGACAGCAGCCGGCGAACTCAAATTCTGCTCTTACGAACGAACCACCCGCGATGGTATCAAATTCGATATCACGGGTAGCACGCATATTGGCCGCTGGTATCAACTCTTCGTTACGATGGGCGCGCTTTGGGCGACAACGTTCGAGATCTCCACGACTATGTTCTCGACTTGGGCCTGCGCCGATAACGCTAAATGTTCAGGCTACCTTCTTATAGTGCAAGGAGTTACGGCGGTGGATCGTCGTGTAGTCTCAAACTTCCGGCCCCTTGTAGTCAGTTCTTGAAATTGCGGCATGCCGAGTGCATTCGGTGATCTTGCCACTGCCGTCTCACCGGCGGTGAATTATATCCCATTCAACCCGAACGGTTCTGGAAAAGAAAGGCGAAGAGAAGAGCCATGGCGATTTCGAGTCTCAGTGCCCCGTCGGTGGCGGTTCGGTTCGAACGGCGAACGGCTTCCGGTGACCTCATATCAAAGGTACCTCTTCGCTATCATCGCGACGGCATGGCTTTTCGACTCCATGGATCTGGGGATGATGAGTTTTGTCCTGGGCTCAATCAGGACGGATTTCCACCTGACGACGGCGCAGGCAGGACTTCTAGGGAGTGCCAGTTTCTTTGGCATGTTCATCGGCGCGGCTATCTCTGGTTTGCTGGCGGATCGGTTCGGGAGGCGTGTCGTCTTCCAATGGAGCATGGTGATCTGGGGTCTCGGCAGCTTTCTATGCGCCGCCGCTAGCGGTCTCAATTCCTTCGCTCGCCTGTCGAGTGGCGCTCGGGGTTGGGATGGGAATGGAATTCCCGATTGGTCAGGCGATTCTCGCCGAATTCATGCCCGCCGAAAAGCGAGGCCGATACGTCGCGCTTCTCGAGGGCTTCTGGCCAATCGGCTTCATATGCGCCGGTCTCTTGTCGTACTTCATTCTTCCCGTTTGGGGATGGCGTGGGGTCTTCGTTGCCTTGGGCGTTCCTTCTGTCTTCGTGCTAATCGTGCGACGGGCCGTACCCGAATCGCCGCGGTGGCTCGAATCCCGCGGAAGAATCGATGAAGCATCAGAAATCATGGGTGCCATAGAACGCAAGGTCGCAGCCGCTCACGGCCGTCCGCTGCCGGAAATCGGGATCATGACGATTAACCCGAAAGAGGCTCGCGGGTCGGCAGGTTTTCAGGAGCTGTGGCAAGGGCCCTACGCGAAGCGAACGGTCATGCTTTGGCTGCTATGGTTCTTTGCTCTCCTTGGCTATTATGGGCTCACAACGTGGCTTAGCGCGCTTCTTCAGCAAGCGGGCTTCGCCGTTACCAAGTCCGTTTTTTATACGATACTTATCTCGCTGGCAGGTGTTCCTGGATTCCTGGTATCCGCTTGGCTCGTGGAGAAATGGGGACGAGAGCCCACTTGCGTGTTCACTCTCGTCGGCAGCGCCTGTATGGCCTACCTCTATGGGCGCTTCGCCGGCCAAGGTGGTAGTCCAATGCTGTTCGTGCCGTTTGGCCTTGGCATGCAATTCTTCATGTTCGGAATGTGGTCGGTCCTCTACGCCTACACGCCAGAGCTGTATCCGACCCGGTGCAGGGCAACTGGCGGTGGCTTCGCGTCCGCGATCGGGCGGATCGGTTCCCTGATCGGGCCCTACCTCGTCGGGGTAATCCTGCCTGCCACGGGTCAATTCGGAGTCTTCGCGATCGGAGCCGGGTGCTTTCTCCTCGCTGCCGTCGTCGTCTGGCTCCTGGGTGAAGAGACTAAGGGCCAGTTGCTCGAAACCGTCTCCCCTTGAACCCTGTGGAGGATATTGTGAACCGAGTCGCCACTACCGTTGATCCAGCGATCTTCTGCGCTGACCGCAGGAAAACGGGCGAGGCTGAAGATGTATGTTGGGAAACCATTGGTCCGTCGGACCGCCAGGCACTCGGACGAGTGCTCATTGTGCCAGGGTTGACCAGCCCATACCGCCCGAAGTACCTCGCGCTCTATCGCGACGTCGGATCGTTCATCGCCGCGGAAGGGTGGCAAGCAGCCGTGTTCTCCGGCAGAGGACAACTCGGATCGCGTGAGTTCGATGCTTTGATTTGGCCCCATTTGATGGTCTGATTTGGCCCCACCTGGACAGCCCAGTGGGATGGCGATTTGCCATCCTGCCGGAGATGGAAAGGAGAGCCAAATTGGAACTGTT
>Ga0134128_10000214_pt1 | contig 82572 bp, 54 predicted proteins | sample KB31754_FD_96462 | JGI IMG/M metagenome (GOLD analysis project Ga0134128, IMG submission 96462) | Terrestrial soil microbial communities with excess Nitrogen fertilizer from Kellogg Biological Station, Michigan, USA - KB3-175-4 | ecosystem: Environmental > Terrestrial > Soil > Unclassified ... | reverse complement strand
TTATCGAGATTGTGGATCTGGCCAACTGGGCGCACAGTTTCCAAGCACTCACTATTTAGCAACCAAGGCGGCGTCCAACGAATAGCTCGAGCCACCAGGATTGGTAATTGTGAGGCGGACGGCACCTGGAGGAACAGAGGGAGTTGCTACTTGCAAGGTGGTGGAATCAATGAAAATCGGTACGAGTGGAATCCCTTCAAAACTCACATTCGTACTGGCTGTATAGCCGCTACCGTGGATGGTAAGTAGACTACCGCCTGCGGCTGGCACCTGTAAAGGTGTAACCTCGCCAATAGACAGAGGGACGACGGCGAGTTGAGCGATCGTAAGTCCTGACTGGGTGATGACGAACATTGTTTGGCCCGTTTCATCCAAAGCTAAGTAGCTCGCGTTCATTCCGCTTTGCACGAAGGCCTGGGGGAACCCTTCGCTCAAGAGAACTCGTTCCCGCAGGCGTCCTTCGTGAGCGTCAAGAATATCCACGGCTGCAATCCCAAGATGGTAAATCAGATTAGGTTGATAAAGAAGACTACCGCTGGGATGGAGGTTCAGCCCGGGAAGCAGTGTTATTTCGGGGTACTGGTAGTCGGGGTAATAGATTCTGTTCGTGTAGATAAGATTGGAATCCAGCAGCAAAGGAAAGACATTACCTCCTCCACTTCCGCCTCCGCCCGCCGCACAAGTCAAACCATCAGCCGAAATCGCCGTATCAAAAAAGGTGGTGTTGAGTTGCGTCGAAGCAAAGCGTCCCGAAGTAGCATCCCATCGCAGCACTGGACCATCGCTAGAGTTCCCTTGCGATGCACATACAACATCTCCGAGGGAATCTGCCGCCATCGTTGACCAGTTGGAGACCTGCACAGGCGCTCCGCTTTGCATGGCCAGAGAAATCTGTCCCGTGGCTATGTCAATAACGTCCAAAAAAGCGCCTGATCCACTCCCTCCCCACGTGATTGCGACAAAAATCTTACCGGTACTGGTGATGGCCAAACGAGCTGGGCCTGCTCCTGGAAAGGGGAGCAAGGACGCAGGAATAGTAACGGTTGATCCCACTCCGGGCGAGTCTGGGTCCAAAATATAGACGGCTTGGGCGCCGAAATCAGCAACCGCCAACTTTGATCCGTCCGGGCTCAAGACGGCTTGATACAAGTCCGAATTTGCTCTCGGGCCCCCAGGCGGAGTGAGGGGAGGCAAGAACCCTCGGGTTGCTAGGTCAAATACCTCGATCTCTTGAGTGTTCGTCATGTAAACGCGCTGGCGAGGGCGGTCATAGCTGACGAATCTCAGCTTGCCACTAAACGGGAACACCGAAAGATTCTGCAAATACTGGAAGGCTGCTGGAGCGGTCGTTGTACCGGAAGGAGTCTTCACAGTGAGATCTGCCGAGCCTGGCGAGCCAGGCGGAGTGATGATAGTGAGACGCTGCACAGGGAAAGGTGTGGGCCGGAAGAAGAGGTACGAACTGGAAAGCGTACTGAGCGTCTGACTCGTGTTAAGCAGCTGAGTGACAGTAGCTGTTTGAGTCCCCAACTTGACGGTAACTTGTTTGGCATTGCTGCCAAAACCGTAGCCGAAAATTTGTACCTCGCTACCGCCTTGTGTAGGGCCAGCAGTCATGCGAAGTGCCAAAACCTGCGGCCCATATGTGAAGGCTTCTGGTGCCACCGCCATCCAACCGCTGGGAAAATACGCGGAAACGTTGACCGGACCTGAAGCGGCGGGTGGTACAGTTGCACTCATGGTGGTCGTGTTCGTTACCGTGACGCCGGCCGCTATCTGCGATCCAAAACTCACTTGCGCTGATGACTCGAAGCCTTGACCGGACAGGACCACTGGGGTTGCTGCCACAGCGCTGCCCTGTGCGGGATTCACCGCAGTGGGTGTTGCAAATACTGGTCCATTGGTGGGCAATATCGCGGGATGGGACGCATCGAGGAGTGTCACACCACGTGTGGCTGCGGCGAATATCATGCTGGTATTGTCGACTGCTTGAGGCGCCGAGTCAGCAATGTCCGGAGCACTTCCCACAAGGGCGAAGTTGGTTGTGTCAATAACCTTCACCTGCCCCGACCCGCCTGGAGAGCTTTCGCGGTAGAACAGGAAGTGACCATCTGTGGAATACACCATACCGAACACGAGGTTCGTGTTCACGCTCTTCAAGACGCCTAGATTGGCATCCATGAACTGGATTGAGCCCGCTGGATTGAGAAAAATCGCGAATTGAGTGCCATCTGGGCTCGCTGCCACTACTCTCGCGTCTGAACCGGGAAATGTAGTCTGCTTCGTAAACGCATCACTCGCTGCGTCGTAAAGAATAACCTCTCCCGTGGTTTGTTCTGAGCCGACGATGACCTTACTGCCGTCCGCGCTTCGCGCCATAAGGCCGGGATCAAATCCAGCTATGGGCGTACTTGCTGGAGTAAATGAGTTGGTGCTCGGATCCCAGAACACCAGTAACCCACCAGTCAAACCAAGTTGTCCCATACTGATGAGCGCCTTGCCATTACTTGCAAATACCAAATCGCGAGGCTGGTTGAAATATCCTCCGTGATTCACAGTCGCAATCGGTACCCGTGCTACAACCCTGAGCGAGCTGGTGTCAACACCAATGATTTGTTGAGCATAAGTCGCAACCCACACGCGTGATCCATCCAGCGACAATTCCAAGCTGGCAGGATTTGGTACCGACAACGAAGCGATGCGACTTCCATCCAAGGAAGAGAACACTTGAACGCTGCTGGTATTGGGATCGGCCGCGAAGATGTATTTGTGCTGAGGGTCGTAGACAAGTTGCGGAGGCAATAGCCCGCCACCCGGAGTGAGCGCCGTATCGACACGTACAAAGGTGCTACGAAGGGGAGCTGCCACCACATTTAGTTGGGCTCTAGCCGTGTGTGTGAGCGATCCGCTGTCGCCGGTGAAATCGACAGTTATATTACTGGTTTGCATATTGGCGGCTGCGCTGAAGGTCACATCCTGACTTTGACCCGGACTCAGTTGAAAAGGACCTGGAGGAGCAGCGGTTATTCCCTGGGGCACTACCTGGAGGCTGACGGTAACCGAGGCGTTAAAGCCGTTTATCGCATTCACCGTGAGGGAGACTGGGCTGCTCGTGCCGCCTAATTGAAGCGTCATCGAACTTGGCACTGCAGTAAGGGTGAAGTCTGGGTTGCGGGGCAGCGGAGAGCCTGACGGACTCGATCCTCCTCCGCAGGAGCTCGATGCAACCGCGAAGAATATCGTGCACGCAACGACAAGAGTTGCGCCACTCAACTTACGCTCAACCATAATGTCAGCAGTGCATCTCGAAACCGTTGAGAGTCTAGCAAACACACAGTGGGGTTTCCACGAAAATCCGAGCAGCAGAGGAGAGAGTTTTTCTACCAAATCCCTTTCTGAGACTAGGAAGGAGTGTGGTCGAGGGACATCCATCGCCGGATTTCTTGTGACCGGGATCACAATTCCCGGCTATGTGATGGGTTTTCCTAGTAAGAAGTAACCCGCTATTGACACCACACCGTATAGAGGGGGTCGTGAGCAATTGCGATCCCTACTCCGATCCACTTTGCGCTTTTTGTTTCGCCTTTTGGGGATCTTGAGCGCTATTGGGATGTTGCGCCAATCATTCGGAAGATTCGTAGACGGTTTCAACTTTTCATAGGTCGGTACCGCCTCTTCCACCACCTGCTAAGCATTGCAATTACACGAGGTTGTGTAGTTGACACAAGGCAACAAAAGTCGTACTTTGCCGAATCCGGTGTAGTGCCAAGGACATGGTGGAGGTTCGGGCTAATGGATTCACATGGTCGTCAGAAAGCGACACACAAGCTCCTCGAACTTACAAAAGACCCAGATGTCGCAAGCATTGCAAGGGGTCTGCTGTGCGAAAAGGGCGCTGCGCCTGTGGCTGAGAGAGCGATAGAAACCAAGATCCCGCGAGGCGACTGGATTCTGCTTTTGCTGGGAATCCCCATAGCAATCATTTTTTTCTTCGTACCACGAAATCCGACAGCAGCCATTGCCGGTATGGTATTTACTTTTCTGTGTTCACTGCCCGCTTTATTGCATCTGGTCGGACGCGGGATTGTACGGAAACTCGTCGGCTCATTCGTGCTGCTTGTAGTCGTCGCTGCTTTGGGATGGGTGGCTTTTCATTCGATAGTCGAAGAGCGTAATACCGAGATCACGAAGAACCAACATCCCAGTACGGCAATCATCAATCCAGCGGATATTACAACTACTGATTTTTCCATAATTAACGATAGCGGTACCGAGATCATAAGCATGTTCAAGGCGTGCCATATAAACGAGGCCTTTGGACCCAGTGGACAATGGGGAGCAACTGATTCTGTGAGACTTTCAGTCCCAGAGTTAGTAAAACCAGGGGGGCGATGTAGCCGTTACTCAGTGTTTACAGTCCCTGAACACATTTGGGTCTGCCACGCCAATCACTTTGAGTTGTGCGGATGTAATTCTCACGATGGAATACATGGTCAACAGTTTTCCAATGTCATGCAACCAACTAGAGTACCGTTTTTTGTTGACCAGATTTAACAATCAATATCAATGGACAAGGCAGGGATTATCAACGCCCTACGGTTTATGCGGTGGAGGGCGACTTCCAAAAGACTTCAAGCCGCTGTCAGTTCCTTGTACTGGAGGTTTTCAGAGTGAATGAGTCTCAGCAACATATCTCCGATCCGGCGATTGTCGTAAGCTTGCGCTTTTCATTCGTCTTTTTCGGAGATTTCGAGAGATATCGAGATTTCCCAGAGTGCCTCGCCAGTTGAGGGTGGTACAGCCATTGTTCTCTATTGTTTGCTCACGGTGCAATGCTCAAAAACGCCCAGACGCAGAGCCTGCCTTGGGTAGATAGCCTGTGCACCAGGAACTTTTTTTTGGACGTCCAAGGCCAATCCAAAGCTGAGCTCTTTTCCAGGGCGATCCAGGTAAACGTGGTAGTACTGTTCGATCGCTGACTGCATCCGTGAAGCGGCTGTCTTTACGGCCTCAACGTCTTTGGCGGTAATCTCGTAATCGTGTTGCGGATCCCCTAACATATTCTCCTCAAGGGCATAGCCTCCGCTCGTCCAACTCATGACACCCACTGTTTGACCATTTGCTGTCGCGAGAGGGACGCTGGTGAAGTCAAGAATCTCGGGTTGGACCCACGTTACTCCACCCGATCTCGTGATCTTTGTCCCACCCACCGTTCCCATCACACCAGGGGCAAATTGAATGCTGAAGAGCCGGACTTGCCGGCTGGCCAGCTCTCTCTGCACTTCCCGATAATCTGCCTTGTGTTCACTGTCGAACCCCAGGGTTAACAATAAGACTGAATCTCCTGGCTTGGGCTCTGAGAACCAGCTCGTTCCTTCCAGAAGAGTATCGAGTACGCCTACTCCCGGAGCAGCCTGATTCTGAGAGATAAGATCTTTGGTCGCTTCCAGAACTGCCTCTCGCGGCACACCAAATCGAAGCTCCTTCTTTGGACCACGTGCGGTCAAGAGAGCAAACGAATCCTGTGCGCGAGCCTCGGAAAGCACATCGCTGACTACGCTGGCCTCGACGCTGAGTATTTTTGTCGGTACGCGAGAACCGGTCTCAAGTACAAGCAAAATCCGACGGGGGCCACTATCCTCCGTTGCAGACAAAATCTTTGGCGAAGGACCATGTTTGAATTCTGCTGTGAACTGGTCGGTTTTGAGATTTCGTAGAAGCCTGCCATCTCGATTGACGATTAACTGGCAGCTCAAGAAGTGGACAGGCAACTGCCACTTTCTGATCCTGGCAGGTCGCCTCCTGCGCTCCCACTGCGAATAACCCAAAAACTAGAAGGAGTAGCTTCGCTTGGAAACCAGCTTTCATGGAAACAATGTACGACCAGGCAAGAGCGACTTCAATGTAAAACACTGCTCCTAAACCGAGCAGGATACCTTCGGACCCATAAGTCGAATCAGGCAATACCGAAAACTTGCGCTTTCTGTTCGCCCAGAACCAGCGTTTTGAGTGATATTGATCGCCACCTGTGGTGGGGACGCTACAATTCGGGAGCCCGGCAGCAAATGCTGGTGAGAATCCAGCCGCCAACCTGAACGACTTGATTGGGTCGTCGTCTAACTTTCGAAACATCCCGGCCAATCACTGCGTCCATCGACTAGGGTCTATCAATTCGAAGTATCGAGAACGGGATAATTTCGAGGGCTTTGGGCGGAAGCAGCTTGAGAACGATTGAATCCCACTCATAGAAGAGCACGAATGCTCCGAACAAGGCGACAACAATCACCCAAAAGGTCGAATGAAACACGACAAGCCCAGCGAAATAGAGAGTGGCGAACACAGCAGCTCGGGCAAATGAGGAGATGAGTTGAAAGCCGCTCCACCGCTTCACTCGAACGGTTTCACCACAGTGAGGACAACAGAACCTATTACGTGCGACAATGCGGGGCTTTAGAGGACTGCTACAACCCGGACAACGAAATGTAGTTCGGGCGCTCATGATTTCTGCCATCGGCGCTGCTGCCATTGTACCTGCGATGTCTCAATTACTGTAACCAGGCAATGTCGCAAGCATGCGCTTTTTCTTCGCTTTTCTAGCGGATTATGAGTGCTAAGGTCTCCTTCTTCAGCCATTCGCATAGGCAATCAAAGATAGGTTTCGAGTTGGAACAAAGGAAAGACAGCGCTGACCGATGGCATTACAAGTTTTGGCCGAAATCGGGAACGCCGAATCATCCTGAAAGCCCTTCTCGCTCGATTCCGGATGTGCAACTTATAGTGGAGCAGGGAGATCCACACCTAAGCCTGAATCACTGAATCATCTGTCTCTGTTTTGAAGAAAAAAAGAGAAGAAATAGAGAGAGTATGAGCTAAACGAATCCGTGATTCAGACCAGCGATTCCAGCAGGTCCCACCACTTCTACCCAAACCCCTCTTGTTCCATAAACGCCAAACAGAACTCGACTGCTTTTGCTCCTAACGAGTGGAAGACGCCCATCCCCGCTGTAGACAGGGCTCTCCTCGATCGCAGGGCTCTCGATGATTCGGGGCGTTAAGCCGAGTTTTGCGAGTTCGTTTGGTTTGAGTGACTTAACTGAAATGGCAACCGAATTTCTCTCTATCAAAGGTAGGAAGCCTAACAAGTGAAACGATCCTTGCGGAAACGAGGGGAGGTATTTTACGCCGATTTCTTTGTGGACGGTCAGCGTTTCCGGCAGACCCTTGAGACCACGGATTGGCGAGAGGCAAAGGCTAAAGAGAAAGAGCTAATCGCCAACGCCAAGGCAGGGAAAATTTCATGTAAGAAAGTCCTCGTAGCAAAGCTGCCGTTCCGAGACGCTGTAGACCGCTTTATTAAGGATCGCGCTGAGAGGCTTACCCCACTGAGTGTCAGGACGGAGCGAGAACGTGCGGCAGCGATTAATCAGAGTCTGGGAGATGCTCAAGTTTGTCACCTGACACCTCAGATGGTCATCGACTACATCCATGAACGAAAAGATTCAGGAATCTCAAACGCAACTGTGAATCGGGAATTAGATGTGATTCGGGGTGTGTTGAAGAAGGCGAAACGGTGGCATCTCTTTACAGACGAGATTCACCCCTTGCCCATCAGGCACACGCTGGGTCGAGCGATGAAGCCCCAAGAGAAAGCGCACCTACTCAAGCTGGCAGCCTCTAGGGAAGATTGGCAGAATGCAGCCTTTGCGGCAGTACTCGCCTTGAACACCACAATGAGAGGTTGTGAAATTAAGCAACTTCGCTGGCGAGATGTGGACTTCAAAGAAAAAACGCTCGTTATTCGAAAAAGCAAGACCGAAGCTGGCGAAAGAATGATTCCGCTTAACACCGACGCTTGGGATGTCGTTCTTTTGCTTTTGAAACGCGCCAGAACGATGGGACATGTTCGTCTCGATCACTGCCTATTCCCAGCATGCGAGGCATCCCATTTCGACCCCACCAGGCCAATCACAGGGTGGCGAACGGCGTGGCGCAATATGACCAGAGCGATTGAGTGTCCTAACTGTGGAAAATTGCAGAACCCCTGCGACCATTGCTGCAATTCGGAGTGCAATGCCGACATCAAGGAAATCAAGAGCCCACTACACGGTCTTCGATTCCACGATCTTCGCCATCACGCGATCACTGAGCTTGCTGAATCGCAGACGAGCGACAGCACCATTATGGCTATTGCAGGCCACGTTTCACAAAAGATGCTCCAGCACTATTCGCATGTGAGGCTAGAGGCAAAACGTACAGCCTTGGATGCGCTTGCGAGGAGAACCGAGAAAGGAGCTGTTTTGCAGGAGCACGAAGACAGTTACGTCACAAAAAGCGTCACAAATGAGGGTTCTGAGCGCGGAGGGGAATCGCAAGTTGTTGAAAGATTGGTGGAGCTAGTCGGGATCGAACCGACGACCTCATCGTTGCGAACGATGCGCTCTCCCAGCTGAGCTATAGCCCCACATGAGGTGATACCTAGATTTTATCATCGCTCTGCCAGGGCGAATATGATCCTGGAAATTGAAAACCTCTTGCCTTCCCAAGCCAGCTACCGCCGTTCTTTTGGGGCCGGCGAAGAGGGCGGAAGTCAGTTTCGACTAGGGTGCCATCCCGACCGCTTGGTCTGCCGTCTCGATTGAAATCTGCCAATCTATCCCCGTTCAGGTTCGGCTGGCGGGGGCAGGAGGACATATGGCAACTGAGGTTAGGCCGGAGACCAAGGCTCGCAGTTTTGGCGAGAACATTGAAAGTGATCTCGCACCCAAGTTCATTCGCGTGGTAGAGAACGCGGCGGTCGCGTGTGCGCGCACGATGGGCCGGGGGGATCGCGATCTGTCCGATAAGGTAGCGACTGAGTCGATGCGCACGACCATGGAGTCGATCCCCATGCGCGGCAGCATCGTCATTGGCGAGGGAGAGCGTGACCAGGCACCGATGCTGTACATCGGAGAGAAACTCGGGGCGGAGTTTCGTGACGGCACGGATGTGCCGGAGGTGGATATCGCGGTCGACCCGCTCGAGGGGACCAATCTATGCGCGACCGGTGCTGCGGGTTCGATCACGGTGCTGGCAGCCTCGGAAGCAGGCGGACTGCTGCACGCGCCTGATTGTTATATGGAGAAGATCATCGTCGGGCCGTCGTGCAAAGACGCAGTGAACCTTGACGCGCCGGTGGAAGAGAATCTGCGCAATATCGCAAAGCGCCTTGAGCGGAGTGTGCAGGACCTTGCAATTGTGGTGCTTGATCGGCCACGTCATAAGCAGCTGATCGATGACATTCGCAGGGCGGGAGCGCGGATCCGGCTGATCAGCGACGGAGACCTTTCTGCGGGAATTGCAGCGGCGGTGATTGGAACGGGCGTCCATGCGGTCATGGGCTCCGGTGGCGCACCCGAAGGCGTGATCACGGCGGCGGCCGTGCGTTGTCTGAACGGATTCATGCTCGGCCGATTGGTGATCGATAAGCCTGAACTGGAAGAGCGGATCGCGAGAATGGGAATTCGTGACAAGAACAGAATTTACCGTGCCGATGATCTCGCGCCCGGCAATCAGATCATTTTCGCGGCTACGGGAGTGACCGACGGCGCGTTGCTCAAGGGAGTCCGATTCTTCGGGGAAGGGACCAGGACCTCGTCGATTGTGCTGACCCTCATGACCGGCAAAGTACGGTTCATTGAGAGCATTCACCTGGCGAAACAAGGCGAGGTGAAGGTGCGCTTCGCGTAGCTCAGCTCTGCGGAGACCGCTTGGCCAGTGCTTTTTTGGCGTCTTCAGCCCAAGACCCCGAACTGGAAGCGAGGTCCTGCAGCACCTGTGTCGCGGCGGGAGAGTGCTGGCCTGAGATGGCAGTCAGCGCGGCTTTCCGAATGGCGGGATCAAGTTCCTCGATCCGGACTAGACGTGCCAGGGCGGAGAGAGCCGTGGGTTCCTCAATCGCCCCCAAGGCCCGAACTGCTTTCGTTGCGCGCACCACGTTGCCTCGACTGGAGGCCACAAAATTTTCCAGAGAGGAAATGGTGTTCGGGTTTCTCAAGTACAACAACTGATTGAGAGCCTCGTCGAGCACCTGCGGGGCAAGCGCCGGAATCGAGTCTGCCAGCGTTTGAGCGGTTTTCGTGCTGAGAGTCTTGCAAAGCGCATTGAGGGCAGCTTGTTGGACGCGTGCGTCGGAATGGCGCAACGCCGGCGCGACGTGCTCGGCCAGTTGCGGGTCGCGCAACTCGGTAAGAACTCCGCACATATTTCGGACCACGTACCACCGCTCGTCCGACAGATATTTCGTCGCTACCTCAATGCTGGCGCTTCCCAGTTGACCTGCAAGCCGGATCAGTGCCAGCCGATTGCGAGCATCCGATTCTTGAACCAGACGGTCAATGACACTCTGAATGCTGCTGGGTACGGCAAAGCGAAGGAGTGTGGCGGCGGTCCTGCTCCAGGCGGAATCGCCTCGTTGTGCCAAATACAGCTCAATCACGCGTTCCACCGCCGCCCTCGATAGCAGCCGGGCCAGGCCTGCGCCGCAGCAGTTCTTATGTTTGTCCCGATCGCGGTTGTTCGACGTTTCCAGCGACGACGCGATGACCAGCACATCCCGGAAGTTCTCAAATGCCGCAGCCGATTGAGCGAGCTTGGTGATCGCATTGGCGGCTTGCAAGTGGATAAGCTCGGATACGTCGGTTCGCGACAGCGTGCGTGCCAGGCGCTTGGCCGTCTGGGATGTAAAATCCGCGTGCGCCAGGGGCACCGTGCCCAATAAATCCGGGGCCCGGCTTAAATCGGTGCTCTCAATCGTCGCCTCGGGGTCATCGAGGAAGTCGAAGTAGTGGCTGACTAGGGCTGTAGCCCGATCGAGATCACGCTGGGCGACGAGTTCTTTCAGAAACTCCAGCAGTCGGCGAAACTCGATATTGGAGAATCGCGCGAGTTCCATGAGCCGGGAATACTTCTTGGTGCTATTGAACGAAGTCCATTGCAGCTCCTCGCGAATCTTTTCCTGGATGTGTGGCGGGATAGCGAAGTCCTGAATGAATTTGGTGAGCTTTTGCGCCAACCTGTCGGCCATGTGGGTCGCCTGAAGACTCCGGCCGAGCACAAAGACTACTTCCTCTTCCACCAGGATCTTGCGCGATGTGTTTTCACTAGATTGGATTTTCAATCCAGCCAGCTTCAACGCCGTGTCCTCGATGTACTCGGCGGCCAGCCGTTCAGGGGGCAAACTAGCGAGTTCCTGTCGCCGCTCGGCAGGGAACTGATCCAGAATTTTATCCACGCCCGTACTGCGCAAGATTCGAGCGAGCGAAGCATAGGACTTGCTGGGATCGCCGTTGTCTTGCTGCAAGGACCGCTGCACGGATGCCTCGACCAGTTCGAGAAACGTACTCGGACCCCCGTTCGCGCTCCTGCCCCGACTACCCCAGGCGCTCGCTACGCCAGTGGCTCCGCTGTTGGTTGGAGTGCCGTACGCAATCGAGGCGGAACCGGTCAGTTCATCGGCAAAGCCTGCTGATTGTATGGGTCGACCAGGCTGAGCATAGGGCCCGGCACCGCCTGAATGCCCGCCGCCTGGTCCCTGTCCTGCCGCAGCGTAAAGGGCGTTCCCACGAGCACCGCCGTCCACGCCTTCGGAGCTGCCCACCGGCGCTCCGGCGGGTGCAATGACTTCCCCATCTTTGACGACCGCAAGTTTCGGAACGTCCACGGGCACCCCGTATCCCGGTCCATCCATGCCGTGGGTGGCGAAGGTGGAGAGGACTTCGGACCGCATGGAAGGGTCAAATCCGCCCGATTCAAGCAGGGCATCGATGGAGTCCAGGAAGTCACGGGGGGCTTGATCTTCAATGCTTTGCTTCGAAAGTATGTAGGACTCGGAGTCTGTTTCGAGGATGGTATCGCCGTCCTGGTTCTTTTTCTGATTTCTCGCGGCGGGAAGGATCCGGACACCCTCGATCTCATTCTGGTCGATAAACGCGAGGAAACCGCCCGCGGCATCGATGGCAGCCGTCGAGGCAGACAGGACCTGAATCACCTTTCTATATCGCCCCAGTGTGAGGCCCGGCTCGAACGTCAGCGCGGCGACTCCGCGTTTTAAGAACTCGGTCTCGAGTTTCTGCAAAGAAGGATCGGTGGTCAGAAGGTTGTTGAGAATGACCTGATTGTCCACGAACCCGAAGGTGATGGGACCGACGTCCTTGAGCAAATTGTTCAGCAGCAGGAAACTCTGCTGAATCGGCCCCTCGGCACTTTTGTGCTCGATGGTAAAGACGGTCGCGGTCTTGATCGTCGTTTGCAGGGCCCGGGCGAAGCGCAGCCCCAAGCTCTTGACTTGCTTACTATCGAGCATTCAACAACTCCGGCGGTAACTTCTGCCGCAATTCTCGCCATAGATAAGTATGAGTGGGATCGGTGCCTTCGGCCATGTACCGAAAGTAACCAGGTTTGGCTAGCGCCAAAAGCCTGAATTCAAGCGGTTTTAGGGTCCAGGCTGTCCGCAAGAACCATGCCGCCTGATCGTTCTTCAGAGTAGTCCGGAGGAGGTGTCATTTGCTCATGAAACGTTGGACCGTCCTATCCTGGGTTCTTGCCGCGTCTCTCTTGCCGGCCCAGAGCTGGGGCTCGAATTCGGCTGGCGAAACGGTGGCTGCGGTGGATGGCGCTCTAGATTCCTCGCGCCTTCCCGTTAAACGGGTGGTTCTCTATAAGAACGGGGTCGGATACTTTGAGCATTCGGCGCGGGTCCGCGGCGACCAGGAATTAGGAATCGATTTCACCACGGCGCAACTGAATGATGTCTTGAAATCGCTGACCCTGGTTGATTTGGGGAATGGCCACATTTCCGGGGTGCGGTACAACTCCATCGCTCCGCTGGACGAGCGCTTAAAAGCCTTGCGGCTGCCGTTCGGCGAACAGGTGTCCCGAGTCGATTTCCTCACTGCGCTCCGCGGGGCCAGAGTTGAAGTTCGCAGCAATGGCGAGACCGCCATTGGGCGCCTGCTCAGCGTGGACCAGGAGGACCGCGCGACCGATTCCGGAACCACATATAAGGTGACCTACTTCTCGGTCCTGACCGACTTGGGAGAGATGAAGAATTTTGAGCTGGGCCCGACGGTTTCAATCCGGCTAGCGGACCATGATTTGAATGACGAAGTAGGGCGCTATCTGAACTTGGTAGGGTCGTCGCGGGCACGTGATTTGCGGCGGATGACGATTACCTCGAGCGGCAGTGGCGAACGTGAGATTTTCGTCAGCTACATCAGCGAGGTGCCGGTATGGAAGAGCACATATCGAATCATTCTTCCTGAGCATGTGGGGGAGAAGCCGCTGCTTCAAGGCTGGGCCATCGTGGACAACACCATCGGCGAGGACTGGAAGGATGTTCAGTTGTCGCTGATTGCCGGCGCTCCGCAGTCGTTTATTCAGGACATTTCTCAGCCGCTCTATGCTCGAAGACCGGTGGTTCCTCTGCCGGAATCGGCGCTGTTGACGCCTCAGACGCATGAGGCGACCGTGGATGACAAAGAACAGGCGACGGATTTAGCTTCCTCGGATCGTCCCGCCCCGCCCCCACCCGCTTCCGCGGGGAACCTAGGGGGGCCGGCTTACGCTTTCAATTCCGCGCTTCCCGCTAGCGGGCGCTCCCTCCAGGCGTTTGAGGGTCAGGGCATTGGTTTCGGAGCTGGCAATGGACGCCCGCCGGCCAAGGCGGCCCGAATGGATGCGGAACTCGCTAGAAGACAGAATCCGGAAGCCGAAGCTGCCAAGATCGGGGACTACTTCGAATACAACCTCAAAGAGAAGATCACGATCGGGAAGAACCAGTCGGCGCTGGTGCCGATTCTGCAATCGGCGCTAGAGGCGGAGAAGGTGACGTTGTGGAGTTCCGTGCAGGGTAGCTCGCAGGTGCCGCTGCGTGCGGTTTGGTTGAAGAACACAAGTGGCCAGATTCTCGATTCCGGGACGTTCAACATCATTGACAACGGGACCTTTGCCGGAGAGGGAGTACTTGAGAGCGTTCATCCCGATGAACGCCGGCTACTTTCCTACGCTGCCGATACGGCGGTGCATGTGAAACGCGAGGACGAGTACTCTGACAAACCCTACAGCCGGGTAAAGGTGGCCAAGGGCCTCATGATCCTGACGCGGGAGAGGCGGCAGAAGGCGAAATTTGACATTCGCAATGCGGACAAGAGTGCGCGCGTTGTGGTCGTCGAAATGCCGGTCCAAGCAGGTTGGAACTTCACCAAAGAGACTCCCAAGCCAGAAGAGAGCACGGGTTCGTTTCACCGGTTCCGGGTCCCGGTTGAGGGCGGAAAGACCTCCGAATTGACCATTGAATCGGTTTATCCGGAGCTGGCCCAATATGCGTTAACCGATCTTGACTCCAATCTCGTCATGGCTCTCGGGCAGCAGCAACGGGTAACGCCGGCCTTGCAGCAGGTTTTTGACCGGATTCTGGCACAGAGGCGGAGAATTTCCGACCTGGACCAACAAATCAGGGAGCGGCGGCAGGAAACAGAGCGCATCAGCGCTGACCAGAACCGCATCCGTGAGAACATGAAGGCCTTGAAGGGAAGCGCGGAAGAAAGAGCGCTGGTGCAGCGCTATACCGGAGAACTTAACCGGCAGGAAGACCGGCTGTCGGCCATCCGGACGGAACTGGAGGATCTCGCACAGAAGCGGAACGGCGCGGGTGCGGAACTGGACCGGACGGTGATGGCAATCAACATAGACGAGACATTCTGAGTTGCCGTGAGAGCCTTTACCAAGCCAAACCCTGGCTGAGCCTAAGCACCAGGCACCGCTGGAGGCCGCCGACCGCTCATCGCGAGCGTTGAGGCATCTCCGAACAGCTTTCCTCCCTTTTCAACCACTGCGATCGCATCGGAGATCGAGTTTCCCGCATCATAAGTCCCGGTTATTCAGCTACTCAAGCCGGCGGAGCTGGAAAATTTCTGGAATTTTACATCTCTTCCGGCGCCAACCGGCGTATGATGCTTGTCCATCGCCGCCAGCAGCGCCCCAGCGACGCGCTGCCTGCCAGTAGCCGAAGCAGGTTCGGCAATCAGTTCCGCTGGGTCCATTCTGAGCGGCACTTCGTCGGGAGACAAAATCGGCCCGCAAGTCGTGGGAGGGTCCCAAGATGTTGTTTTCACGTTCCCGTGGTTTCGTTCTTCTTCAGGCGGCATTTCTGGTCCTCGGCTCTACGTTGGTGAACGCGCAAACCAATGCCGCGCTTCCAGAGCGTCAAGGTTCCCACCCTCAAAGCCTTCCGACCCCTTCCGACGAGTCGACGGTCACGATTCCAGGGCCGTTGCGGTCCCTGCAGCGCATGGCGGGCATCAGTCAGAAGGCCGATCCAGACGAAGTTCTGCCTTTGCTAGCCCGCAACATTTATGTGCAAGGATACGTGGGCTGGCAAGACCAGGGACGGCCAACCGAGTTTCTGGTTCTTCTTGGCAGGTACGTAAACCAGGCCGAAGAGCTGGCGGCGATTGCCGGCGATAGCGGCGTGGTGCACGTGGTGAATTGTCAGGAAGCTGAACCTTTATTGCACATTCTGGGCTACCGGTTACGCCAGCAATGTGGCGATGTCAATGCCGCGCTCATCACTTTTGATCAGGAACGTGCTTTCCTTACGGTGGACTCGGGTTTTCCCTTGGTTGCGCTCGAACAATCCATTCGTTCCCCGATCAAGCCCTTCAGCTACCACTTCCAACATGCCAAGCTTCCGGTGATGTTCCACGAGAGCGATTGGACTGCCCTCGCCCGAAATAGCCGCTGGAAACATGACCTCCTGGAAACCTTCCTGCATCACCCGAGCATTGCCCGCTTGTATTGGGGTATGTACAAGCTGGATCCGGAAACCCGGGACTCTTTGAAGAATTCTCCTGGACTGCCTGCCTTATTGCAGGTTGCGCCGGACCTCGACTTCTACGGGAGCCATATCCAGATTCGGTCCGGCAAGGTTATCGTTCCAGGCGGAGTGGAAGCCGAGGATGCCTGGAAGAACCTGGTCGGAGCCAGTCCTACCAGTGCCTCAGAGTTCGTCTCAAAGTTGCTGGCTAAGGACAAAGGGTGGCTGGCAGCTTTTTACGATTGCATGGCACGGGTGAGTCGCGATCAGCAGAAGCATTTTGCAGACCGCAAGCGCCTGGAAAATGCCTACGTAGCCTTTCGTGGCACCAAGAACATGGGAGATGCAGCCCGGCCGGCATTCCGGCTGGCCTCGGGATTGTTGCTGCTCCTCAATCAACTGCAGTGGGACGCAGAAGGAAACCCGATTATCCCGGGCGACCTGAATTTGTGGAAGTACGTGCTGAGCCAAAAACGTGAATCGAAGACGGAGCATGACTGGGCAAAGCGCGCTGGCGGTTTGGCCAATGCTGGACAGGTGCTCGATGCCATGTTCGCTTTCTCCCGCCAAGATGTCGACCGTGGACCGTTACAGATGTTCCTGATGTTTTCTGAGCTGAACGCGCACCGTTCACCAGAACGCCAATTGAAGCCGGAGACGCTGAAAGTGCTGGCGTCGCGCTTTGGCGAGTACAGCGATCAATACTTATTGTTCTCAGAATTCCCAGACTTGGACGACGCCTCGGTCACTTCCTGGGTCCGCTCCGCTGAGGCGGTCGACAAGATCTCGAATCACATCCTGCGCGGCAACGCCATGGGGACGTTCCAGGCGGAGGTCGGGCTTTGGCAGATACTCGCTCGCCAGCGGCAGATTTCCCCTGAGCAGTTGAACTCCTCCTTCCAAGGGGTGATCAAGCCGTTTGCCGCCATCGCCAGTCCGACGCAACTTTTTGATGCCGGGCGCGAATCGCTGCGCGCCACTTTGCAGGCGTCGGCAGGAAGACCGTTTGTTTCTCAGGCGGAACTGATCGAGATGCTGGCGGGACCCAAAATGAGCGATGCTGAAGGCCGGCGCGTGCACGAAGAACTGGCCAAGGGCATCCGCGCAATTATGGACGGACAGCGCCTGGTATCGCTCGACACGCTACTTACCCTGGGCCGCGGACTCGACGACATGGCGAAGGGCGCGGACATCGGCAAGACCCTGCTGCCATTCGCCGCCGAGCTGCAGGAATTCCAAATGCCCCGCCCGATCTTTACTTCCTCTGAAAGATCGGAGTGGGCGGCGGGCATTTACAACAACCACCACACAGACATGCAGATGCAAACCGACGTTTCCAAGGTTCTGCGGGCGCCGGCAACAAAAGAGCAAATAGAGCAGACCCGCGGCGAGTTGGCACCGTTCTTCCGTGACACGTTGGTGGGTTTGAACTACGCCTACTACGAGCCGCCCGGAGCCCAGCTCCTGCGGATCAATCCATTATTTGTGCGCTCGCATGATTTTGCCGGCGAGACGGTCTCTGGAATCGAGCATTTGTGGAATGCGCCGCAATTATTTGGAGAAGGCAGTCCCGCGGGCGGAGGCGCTCACCTTGTCGGTTCGCTGGCGGATTTGCCCTACGCCTTGTCGGAAGCGGAGCAGGATTTCATTACTCCGGAAAATGTCCAGGCGCTGATCTGGAGAGAAACCGTCCCCGGCCTGCTTACCAATGCCGTGTTCCCGCGCTGGTGGGACGTGAGTCGGAACGAACTGCATGCCGTCGCCCTTTACCAGCGTGCCGGCGAGGAGTTGGTAAACGCCGCGGCTTCGAACGAGGACCTGCGCGCCAAGGTCACCGGCATTCTTGGGGAACACATGTCCCCGGCAACGCTGGCGCGCGTGGTTGAGAGCCTGGAACAAGGAGATATCCACCGGGCGATGGCCGTGATCACTCCCTCCAACCTGTTCCACCTGACGGCGGAGTATCGGAAGCAGTTTCCTCAGGACTCAAATTCATGGGCCGCGGCGGGAAAGGAATTGGACAAGCTTTGCCGCAGCAATCCCGAAGAAGCCAAGTGGGAGCGCGTATCCCGAGACTTTGGCGTACCCCATCCACACTTGGCGCAAAGCTATGAGCGACAGTTACTGAACCGGGAGCCTTACCCAGCCTTTGCCGGCTATTCCAGCCGGCTGATGGCGGAGTCCTGGGAGTCCAATAATTTGTACTGGGCAAGATTGGCGGATGAGATGGGCTATCCGCCCGTGATGCTGAACGTGCTGGTTCCGCAATTGACCAGGCGGATGGTGGAGAAGATTTTTGCCACCGATTTCGAGGACTGGCCAGCACTGCTTCGGGCTATGCGTGAGGCAGGTGCCGATTTCCGCGAGGGCAAAGTGGCGCTTGTTCCTGTAGATAATGTAGGCACCCGCGCGTCAACGGAGTGAGGGAGCATCCGTCCGGTTTCCGGCGCATTGGGGGAGGAAAGGTTCACAGGGGTGATATGAGGATGAGAGGCGTTGTTTCGATCGGATTCTTGGTTACGATGATGCTAGGCCCGTGGGTGAATGGCGGTGCCCAGGAAAGTTCAGCCGACATTCAGGTCATCGTGAACATGGTGCAGCTAAACGTAGCCGTCACGGATAACAAAGGTGACTACGTGACCGGCCTCAAACCAGAGGACTTTTTAGTCACAGAGGACGGGATTCCCCAAAAGATAGCGAGCTTTGGCGAAGGCAGCGAACGCAGCCGCCGACTCGACGATCCAGCTGAAGCGAAAACCAGTCCTTCCGCTCCCCAGGCGCAACCCGATGCGATGCTGCCGGATTCGGCAACCACCAATGTTCTTAACTCGCTGGTTTCCGGGTCGAATGTCTTTATTCTCTTCGATACCAGCAATTACATGTATCGCGGATTCGTGTTTGCGCAGGATGCGATCGCAGATTTTGTGAAGTCTCTGGAAAACGCCGACAAGATCGCTTTCTATTCCTATAGCCGGGATCTGTCTCGCTCCTCGATGCTGACGAAAGACCGCACGCAGATTCTGCATAGTGTTCGGTCCACGGTGGCAGGAGACGATGCCGCCCTCTATAACTCGCTCTTGCTCACGGTGAAGGATGCTGCGCAGTATCAAGGCAGGAAAGTAATCGTGGTCTTCTCCAACGGCCCCGACAACTCGAGCGTAGTGCCGCCGGAAGATGTCGCCGAACTTGCCCAGTCGACGGGAACCGTGATTTACATGATCAGCACCAGGGCAGCGCAACTAGAGCCGGTATCCACTGCGGTTTTCGAGCGCATGACCGCCGCCACCGGAGGCAAGGTCTACTTCGCCAAGAACTGGCGCGAAGAGAAGGCGGCGTTTGCCTCCATTCGCGATGACCTTGCTCACCTGTATTCGGTGGCCTACTATCCGAAAGCCAATCCCAACCGAGGCTGGCGGGAGATTTCGGTCAGGCTGGTGGGGGAGAAAAAGAAGTACCACATTCGCACCCGCAATGGTTATCGTCCGCTGCCCGCGAGGTTCTCCGCCGATACGCGGCCAGAGCCGAGGCCAGAGCCAACCATCATCGGCGCGAGCAACTAGGGATTTCACTTAAAGCGAGGCTCCGCTCGGAGCCTCGTTTCTCATAAGATAACTTTTGGCCTTCCGAAGCTGTACAGGCTACAGCAAGCATAACTATATTGTTTTACGGCCGCTCACCCGCTTATGACCTACCACGAGGTCGTGTCGAAGATCCTTGACTCGCTCAGACAGAACAACTGCTGGTTTGAGACATTTGAGCACGAGCCGGTTCGAACCAGCGAAGAGGCCGCGAAAACCAGGCCAGGCTATAGTCTGCATCAGGGCGCGAAGGCCATGATTGTAAAGGCGAAGGGAACGCAGACGCGCTTTGTGATGCTCGTGCTGCCGGCAGATCTGCGGTTCGATAATTCGAGGTTGAAAGTGCTTCTGCAGGCCAAAGATATCCGATTGGCCACGGAACACGAAGTGTCGGAGTTGACCGGCGGAGTGCAGCCTGGGGCGGTGCCGCCCTTCGGGAACCTGTTCCGGTTGGAGGTGGTCGCCGACCCCAAGTTGTTTGGGAACGAGAAGATTGTCTTCAATGCTGGAGACCGAAGTTTTTCTGTAGCCATGAGGGCAGAGGATTACAAGCGGATTGTTGATCCCCAAATTGCTTCGATTGCCCGGGAAGGTTGAGGCTGATTGGTGCGTGGAATAAGCTAGCGACGTGAGGTACGATTCAGGTCGTCTCCCCAGCGATTGGCGGCAGCTGCCGCACGAGGCAAAATCATGCGGGTAGTTCGGGCTGTCCTGTTGCTAGCGAGCCTGACGTTCCTTGGTCAACCCATTCCGGCCCAGAATTCATCGCAGCCGGAGCCGGTTACGACGATTCGAGCCACAGCGGGCGAAGTGCTGCTCGATATGGTGGTGCGCGACAAGCACCATAAGCCGGTGACCGACCTTCGCGCGGAAGAGGTGGAGGTTTATGAAGATGGAGTTCGCCAGGATGTGAAGCATTTCCGGCTGGTCGGGGGCGCGGAAGAACTTCAAAGCGAGCGCGAAAGCGTGCAAACCGCAAGCGCCAGCGACAAGAACGGTTCGACCCTTCTACAACCCCAGCAGAGGCTAAAGCAGCCCAACTTTGTTTCTGTCGTTTTGGCTCCGATTGCGCCGTTGAACCGTGAGTTTGCTCGGGAAGCCGTTCTGGATTTTCTGAAAAGCGATTCGCTCCCGAATACGTTCGTGACCGTCTATACCGCGAGCCACGGCTTGACCCTGGTCCAGCCCTATACCGCCGACAAGACCATCCTCACCGCAGCAGTGGACAAAGTTGCGAGAGGAACTTCCGGTGGGGGTGGCCCGACGGGTTCGACTGCAATCGCCAGCAGCGCCGTGGCCACCACGCTCAGCAACACCGCATCTGCCTCTCCGGCTACTTCCCCAATACCAAGCGCCACCGATCCGATGATGCAGCAATTCTCGGGTGCTATCGTGACCAGCCCGCTTTGGGCCCGGAATTCGGCAGCAACCGACGCCTCCACCAACCTCGGCTCTGCAATCGAAGCGCAGGCGTTGCTTTCCCTGGCCACCCGCTTTGATGACAGCGAGGGTATGCAGACCATCGATGCGCTGAAGCTATTGGTGAGGAGCCAAGAGAGGCTCCCGGGACGCAACGTCGTGATTTATCTCTCCGATGGGATAGCGTTTCCCGCAGAGCGCGAGGACCAGGTAGAGGGCTTGATCAGCTTGGCAAACCGCTCGGGTGTTACCTTCTATACGCTTGATACCCGCGGGCTCAGCACCGAGAGTTCAATTACGCCAGGTCTGGCTTCTTTGGACATGAGCGGGGCTGAAAGCCGGCAAAAAGGTCCGGTAACCACTCAGAACCCGGCTGCGGCCCACCGGGAAGTGGACGACATTGCTGAGATGCAAGTTTCCAACCGGCAGTTAAACATGCGTACGCTTGCCGAATCGACAGGGGGATTCGCGGTCACGAATACCAATCAAATCGCGGAGCCCATGCAACGCGTCATGGAGGACATTCGGAGTCACTACGAACTGAGCTATGCGCCGAAGTCTACGGTATACGACGGGCACTTCCGGAAGATTGAGGTTCGGCTGGTTCGTCCCAAGCTCACCGTCCAGACCCGAAAAGGCTACTATGCGCTGCCCACGCTGAACGGGGAAGCACTGCAGCCGTTCGAGTCCTCTGCACTGGAAAAGATCAACACTCGTCCTGTACCTGCCGATTTAGCGTACGACGCCTCTCTGATGAAGTTCCGCGCCAACGAGAATCTGGTTGAGTACATGATCGCCTTCGAAGTTCCGCTTTCGGGCCTGAAGCCCATTCCAGTTCCGAAGAGCGATCGAGTGAAGGTCGAGGCATCGTTGTTCGCGATTGTGAGAAATTCTTCGGGAGAAGTGGTCGACAAGATTAGCCGGGAACTCTGGCGGGACATCCCAGCGCAAGGCAGCTTGTCTGCAGCGGCTAACCACATTTTCTATACCCAGCCTCTGGTACTACCGCGCGGAAACTATTCGGTAGAAACCGTAGTCACGGATGAACAATCGGGGAAGGCTGCGGTGCACAGGCTTGCCGTGCCCCGCGATACCGGAAGCGAGTTGCGCCTGAGTTCGCTTGAGATCGTGAACCGGGCAGAGCCCCTCAACCGGGAACGCGATCCCCTGAATCCGTTTGAGTTGGACAACGTACGCATTGTCCCGGAACTGGGGGACTCGGTTTCGGCGGGATCACCGGTCACCATGTACTTCGTCCTGTATCCCGCAAAGCTTTCAACCGCACCCAGCGCAGACGTAATGCTGGAGGTGCTTCGAGACGGTACCACCATTTCGCGTCAGCAGCTGAAAACGTCCGAGACCAGGCCGGACGGGTCGGTGCCGATGGTGTTCCGGATTTCGCCCGGGCCGGGATCGTACGCGCTCATTATTACAGCGCGACAGGGAAACCTGGTTGCCGAGTCGAGCCGGTCCATGCAGGTCGAGTAGACTTCCGTCTTTACCACTCCTTGTGTATCCGACGGTCAAAGCCAAAGCCACCATTCTGGTCTCGCGTGACGCTGTAGGAGACACGGGGAGTCTCGTGATACTCGAGCTTCATGACGGAGTTTTGGGTCGAGGTCGTGTCCGTCGAGAACGTCACGAAGATCTTGCCGGTTACTCGTTCTTGCACGGTAATTCGGGCGCCTGGGCTTTGGGCCCGATTGCTGCCCAGCAGGGGATCGACGGAGAGCTGTGAGAGCCCGGCTACCTTCTCCAGGCGGTTTGTGATTTGACTACTGACTTGTGAAGCCACAAACTGCTCGGCGGCAAGGGTTCCCGGGGGGCTCGGCTCATTCCTTTCTGCTTCATACCCTTCCTGCGTTTTTCCGAGCGCAATCAGCCGGATGACATCGGATGGGGGCAATGATGGATCAGAGGAGTAATTTGTATGCAGGTGGTCAATCGGGCCCCAAAAACGCATTTGTACGTTGTATTGCTGAACGGTTGTATTTGCGGATAGGTTTACCACCGGCATTGTTTGCGAAGGGTTCACGAAATCGAGTGTTCCTCCCTGTAGCACGTAGCGGTTTCCTCGGAAAATCAGATCGCCGCCGTTGATATTGACGCGTCCCAGAATCACGGGTTGAGCTGCTGTGCCAGTTAGGCGCAGATTGGCCGCTGCCTGCAGGCTCATGGTCCGGCTCACAAGGTTCACGCCAGCGGTCGAGTTGATCCCCACATTCAGCTGCAAGGCTTGCTGGAAACCGCCGATGGGTGGCGGGGTGGTAGCGCCGCCTCCGAGTTCGCTCATAAAGTCCGTTAAGTCGAAAGCCGGAGTGAATTGCAGTTGTTCGACATCGATGCGTCCCGATAGTTGGGCCGCATCCATGTTTCCTACCAGCGCAAGCTTGCTGTTGAATGCACCGCGGATGTTGTTGTAAAGGACCCGCGTGTCCTGTCCAGAGAGTGCAACGTCGAAGTGCATGGCGGGACGGTAGACGACCGCACCCGAGGCAGTAAAATTTCCCCCTCCGAGAACGCCCTTGAATTGACTGATCTGGACGCGGTCGCCGAGTAATGTGAGGACACCATTGCCGCCCTGCAGGCCGAGTGGCACAGTCCCGGTTGCGAAGTTTGCGTTCACGACGCGGATTTCACCGTGCACATTCGGATCGGAGCGCCGCCCGTAAGAATCGATGTCGAACTTGATTTGACCCGAGCTTTCCAGGTCGGGATCGAATATCTGTGCCAGGTTCAAGTCCACTGATCCCTGAAGGAGAATCGATGCAGCTGCATTGGTCGACAGCGGAACAGTACCCTGGAACTGCAAATCGGTTCCTGTGCCGCGCAGTGCACCTCGAGGTATTTCAAGCGTGCCATGGACGTAATCGGCATGAATCGGCCCGGCGGCAGCGAGCTGTATGCTGTTTTTGTAGTTCACCGACAGCTGAGGAATCGTTACATGTGCTTCGAGTTGGTCTTTCTTCTTCAGCGGGCCCCGAATCGTGGCATGCAGTTCAGTTTGACCTCGAATGTTTCCAGCCTGGGAGGACGCGTAAGCCTCTACCAGCGGCTCGAAGGGGATGACCTGAGTATCAAGTTTCGCATCGGCATAAAAGTCGTCCGTAAGCCGCACCGTGCCGTGGCTGTTGATGGACGTGTGGACCACATCCGAGCGCAAATCGAAGGTGCCAACATGATTGGCCACTGTGGTCTGAAGTTTCAGGCCGCTGATTTTTTGCCCACGCACATCAAGCTGCGGGACTTCAAGGGTTGCATTCAGGCCCGGATTGTCGAACGTGCCCTTGCCGTCCGCATTCAGGTTGAGAACTCCACTGAGCGGCATGTTTCGCTGTTTTACATTTTCCAGCTGATCCAAATGAATGCCATTGGCGCGAAGCTGTCCCTCGAAATACTTGTCCCGGGGACGCAGAATGAGCTTGGCGGTAAGGTCGCCGGCCGGGATCTGAGCCTCAAGATCTGCGACCAGTGCATCTCCGGTGCCATTGAACTGCAAGCTCAGTGAATGGAGTACCTCGTCCTGAATCTTGGCGTTGGTGAGGGTGATCCTGCCGTTTCCCAAAGGGCTTTGTTGGGAGCCATGCAAAGAAATCGCAGCCGCTAAAATGCCGGATACGGGGAATTGTTTCCCCGCACCCCGCATAATCTCACCCACGTCGATGTGGGCGGCGTTGAGCGAGAGTTGAACCGGACTAGCGTCGGTGAACGACCACTTTTGTAATTTTGCATTCAGGCCAAAGCTGACTCGTCCGTGGTTGACAGCCTCTAGCTCCCCGTTCTGGAGATTGATTTGCGAAGGGTCAAGCTGGATATTTGCGCGTAGCTGCCGCCAAGTTGTGCCGTGTACCTTCAGATTGTTTGCATTGAATTGGCTGGCCATCTTCGGAGCATCGGTCGTTCCGGTAACCGTGGCATGCAGGGAAGCGGTTCCATACAGTCCGATCATAGGCTGGCCAGGCCGTATGGCCCGAGCAAGGGTTTCAAGCTCATGCAAGTCATTGGCCTGAAGGGCAAGCTGCAAGGCCGACTGGCTGCTGACCAAGCCACTCATGGTCAGCGAGGTTTGCGGAGTCTTCAGGAAACTGTTTGCCATCTCAATCTGCTTGCGCCTGGCATCGTAGTGAGCGTGAATGGCCCCATCGAGCGGAACTGGATTCGACTGGCTGCTGCCCGCAATCCGAGCGCGGATGACGGCGTCGGCGCGCGCGACTAGGTCGTCCATGGTTGTTCCCCAGGTGGCATCCGCCGTTCCGTTAACGATGCCGGATAGGCCGAGCTCGCGAATCTCCTGCGTGTTCTTGAGTGACTGGGCAGATTTCAGAGAAATGCTGTGAAGGGCGGCGGTTAAGTGGGAGCGGGAATTACCGGCAAGGTCGCGAGTAACCAGGCTGGCGGTCAAATCTCCGCCAAGCAAATGCGCTCTCAAGTCCGGCACATGCAAGTTGCCATTTTCCACTTTGTAGCTCGCCGCAAGGTCGTCCACCGCTTGGTGAATGCTTCCGGCCTGAATCACGAGCTGTCGGCTGCGGAGGTTTCCATCGACATAGACGGAAGCCAGGAACGGCCGATTGGCGGCTGTGATGTAGCTGATTTTCCCGTCGGCTCGAATCAGTCCGCGTGGCAAAGCGTCATTGCGAAGAATGCGGCTGAACTCGCCGGAGTCTAGGTTGACGCCATATTGCGCGTCGATTCTCGGACTGGAGTAGTCGCTGACTACGGCTCTTAGTACAAGGTTAGAGTTTCCGCTGTCGAGCGCTGCCTGCTTTAGCGTAAAGGTCTCGGGCGAAGCAACGAACTCGGCATCAAGCTGGTGGGGTACCGGCGCGTAGTTGTCGAGGATGAGGCGGCCGTCGCGATATCCCAGGGTGCCCGAGTAGGTGCGGCGCCCCGCGTCGTAGGTGGAGGCGAAGTTCAGCTGATGCAGATCCGCGCTCAAAACCGCTTTGCGGTCGTTGTAGTAGATCTCACCATTCTCGATCCTGGCGTGCCGCACCCCAAGATCGAACAGATTCGTGTTGCTCTTGGCATTGCTGGTCTTGGGTTTGGGCAAGTTGTTGTTGCCCTTCTTGTCCACCTGCACGCGGATCACTGGCCGTTCCAAGTCGATGTCATTGACGTACCAGTTGCGATGCAAAAGGGAAGTCACCGTAATTGCGACGTGCAGGCGTTGCGCTTCCGCCAAAGGTGGCGATGGGAGAGGAGATGCTCCTTCGATGGAAAGGCCGTAAAGATCAAGAACAGGGCTGATTCCCGAGAAGTGCAAACCGAAGTCGGTCAGGCTTACCTTGACGCCGAGAGCGCTAGTCGCCTTCTCCTGGGAGACCCGCAGTACGTAGCGATGGACCCCACGGCTATGTAGGGCCACGTACACGGTCAAAAAAACTAGGAGGACAAGAGCGGCAATGCCCCCTGCGATCCAGGCGAGTAGGTTTTTCCACCCCGCACGCCTGCCGCGCGGAGTCCGCACGACTTCTCGTGGCCCGTGAGGCCGGTAATTCGACGGAAATTGCGGCGCGCTGCTCAAAATGCTTGTCCTATCGAGAAGAAGTATTGCGTAGATTTGATTCCTGGCGACGCATTCAAGTTGTGACCAATATCGAAGCGAATGGGGCCGAGGGGGGTCGCGTAGCGGAATCCCAGGCCCACTGAGTTGGTGTACTGTCCGTGAAATCCTACGTGAGCAAAGACGTTCCCGCCGTCGTAAAACGGAACCACGCCCAATCCTTTCTTGAGCGGAACGGGAATTCTGAATTCGGAATTGATGATCAACAACTGCTTCCCACCTTGGGGGGCCGTGATCAGGGAACACGAGTTTGGGTCCCCTGGTATTCCGCAGGCGACGATGACGCGTTGTGGTCCTGCGCCATTCAAGGGGAAGCCCCGGAGAGTGCCCCCGCCTCCAGAAAAGAACAGCTCGCTGATAGGCACGTGGCTGCCTGAGAAAGGCTCTTCGACTCCCACCCTTAAGCTGTTCGCCCAGACGATCCCCGCACGGATTGTCTTGTAGTAGGCAGTCTGGGTGAGAAGCTTGGCGAATCCTACACTCGAACCGAGACTTCGCGGATTGAAGTCGATCTCATAGCTGTAGTAAGCGCCCTTGTGGGCGTCGAGTATATTATCGCGGGTGTCGCGAACGAAGTTTACCGAAAGAGTCGAAAGGCGAGTGTGGAGATCCTCAGGGGGGACAAGGGAGGGGATGAGCAGGTGAGTGATGCCGGTTTCGCTGAAGGAGTAACGCAAGAACAGGTTGTTGGTCTTGTCTGGGTTAAGAGGATGCTCCAGCTGCCAGCCGACTTGCCCCACTCGCGCGGTGAAGATCGGGTTTTCGCTGTCGTGCTCAGCTGCCAAACTAAATTGCGACGACCAGTTCGTGTCGCGGAAGTGCGGGTCGGTGTAGTTGATCAACGCGCGCTGATCCAGTCGTCCCGCGAGCCCTGAGAGAGTGATCATTTCGGCGCGGCCGCGGACGTTTTTCCGGGTGTATTCGAATGAGCCCCGCGGGCCATAGAAGGTTTTTTCGCTGGTCTTGAAAGTTTGTCTTATGCCGACGGGAGGAATTCCAGGAAGCGCGACCGTGCCGCTCGGCACGCTGCCGCCTCGATTGATGACTTCAAAACCGTAGCTGTAGGTCATGGCGTTCCGGTTGGCTTCGTGGACCTTGACCAGCACGTCTTCCTGGGTTTGGGTGGTGATGGTGCGCCGCGGGTCGATCTCCGCCCAGTCAAAAATGCCGAGCTTGTAAAGCTCGTTTTCATCGATCAACATTTGATCTTCACGCAGCGGCTGTTCGGTCTCGAGGGGGACAGCGCGTTGAATGACCATCTGCTTGGTGTGTCCGAGACCCAGGGTTTTCGCTCGCGCGATCCGCACTTGCGGCCCTTCGGTGATGCGATAGAGGACAACCAACTGGTGCGGGTGGTGCCTATCGACAGGCGTGGCGGTCGCCCGGAAGCTGGCATTCAAATATCCGTTCGTCAGGTAATTTGCCAAAATGACGCTGCGATCGTCGTCGACCCGCCTTTGCGAATAGGCTTGGCCTTCCACAACTTTGAGGCCATTCGGCGCAAGCTGACTGACGCTTCTTGTCTCAGCTCCTTCGATACGCAACGACTCGACGGTATCTTGAGGCCCCTCGTCGATGTGGAACTTGACGCCAATATCGCCGCCGTGGCTGATGACCTGGGGCGTGGCTTTTACCGAGCTGTAACCTTCCGCCTTATAGAGGTTCTCTATATTTCTCACACTCTGACGCACGAGTTGCTGGCTGTAGCGCCCGTGCGAAAAGATCCACCACCTGTTCTTGCGCTCAACGGTTACGCGGGAAAGCAAATCTTTTTCGGAAAAGCGGTGATTGCCAGAAACATCCACATCTGTGACCTTGTGTCGAGGACCTCTTGTAACGTGGTAGGCGATCACCTTCCCGTTCGTTTGGTCCTGGACATCGACGGCCACGTTGGCATCGAAGAATCCTTTCTTCTGCAGATATGCCAAGAGGTTCTGTTTGCCTTCCTGGATAATCTCGGGATTGATTCCAGCCTGCTGATAGACGGGCAGCAGATTGTGTCTGGTCCGACTCCAGAGACGAATGCCCGTCACGGTTGTGTGTACCTTGGTGCCGGTGTTCACGCTGAAATGAACGTCGGCGCGGTTGGTGCTGGGATCGTATTCCGCGCCGATGAGTTGTACCTGCGCACCGAGGAATCCTTCTTTGATGAGTGAAGTATTCAAGTAATTCGTCGCGTTTTGCACACGTTTTAAAGAGTACGGTCGGCCTTTAATCACCGCGGAAGACCGCAGGCGAGCCAGCCACGACCGCAGCACACGTTCCAGACGCGCCGTCTCCTCGGGAGAAGCTCCCGTGATATCGACCTTGCCGAACTTGGCGTGCTTGCCGAAGTTTGTATGAAAAACGACATTGACCACGCCTGCTTGTTTGTCCACTTCGATACTTGGTTTCACCTCTGCCTGAAAGTATCCATTCTGCTGGAAGAAACGCGTGAGGTGCGTTTGGGCTCGGTTGATGTCGAGCGTTGTGTAAGCCCCTCGTGGTGGGTAGTCGGCGATCTGCAGCAGACGTGAGTAGCCGAATCGGTGTGTGGCTTCGGGGAAGTTGAAGACCCCGAAATAAAATGCCGGCTGAAGGACGAACAGGAGCCTGATTCCGTCCCCTTCGGGGCGCACATCGACTTCCACTGCCTGGTATCCCTGCTTGGTGAGGGCGGCAATGGTCGAATCTGCCTTCTCGCGCGAAAATGGCTCATTTGCACGTTGTTGGATAAAAGGCAGGAGCGTGTCGGGATTGAGCTCTGGTTGGCCGGCCAAATCGACCGAGAGCACCTTCTGTCCTTCATAGGAGGGCAATATCTCTTGGGTTTGCGGGGCGGTGTGCGGTGCCTGGCCGGGCTGGGCCGTTGGGCCGGACTGTGCGCGGGCGAGAGCAGCAGCACAGATCAGAGAAGCTACGGCAATGCTGGTTCGCTCTAGCACTGTCGTGTGATGCGGAATTTCCGGGAACTTTTGTCCGCAAAAAACGTGGCGGAAGTCGAATGTCTCTTGCTCAGCAGCAGCAAGCAGGCAATCAAACAGAGGCAGTCATTTTTCCTTTTCTATGAGCGGCGCGAAAGCCAATTGTCCCTAAAAGACGAACCGTATTTCCCGAAAATTAGAACGGACACCCATACCGATTCGGTTCCTGAACTTCAAGCCTGCTCAACACCTAGTTTTTGTACCTTAGGCGACAGATGGGGGAAACACCTACGGGAAGATCTTGGCGTCGATCACGAATCCAAATGCGATGGTTTTCTGCCAGAATTGCATGCTAGCGTGCTTGCAAGTGTCGACCAAGGACGAACGATGTATCAATGGGGGGATGTGAACAACCGATCTGGACCACCTTGCGCCATGTCAATGTGGCAACCGCGCAGCAATACATCAAAGTTCGCAATCTGAAAGTTGAGGTTGAGATGCAGTTGCCGGATTGTGCTGTGTGCGCTTGCCGCGCCAGAACAGGCATTCGGCAAAGCAACCGTGCTAAATTAGTGGTGCTGTTTAACATCCATCCGCAGCGGGCGCGTAGCTCAGTTGGTAGAGCAATGCCCTTTTAAGGCATGGGTCGCAGGTTCGAATCCTGCCGCGCTCATCACCCAACCACCAGTGTTCTCAGCACTTTCCTGATCAGAAGATGAAGCGGCGAATTGGGTGAAAATCTATTACGCCAGTCTTCGAGGTATCACAGAAGGCGGAGACTGGTCCGCGTGGCTTCAATATTTCTTGAATGGGGTTGCCCGTCAGTCCGAAGACGCGATCAGTCGTGCGGAAAGAACTAACAAATTACTGGAGCACTGGCGACACAGACTGGCCAGTGATGCGCATGCCAAGGTCGCCTTTAAGATGGTAGAGCTGCTGGGAGCCAACCCGTTCCTCACTCCAGGGGTGCTCAGCAAAGGCTTGGCCTAGCGTACAACACCGTCATGCGTGCCATCGGCCGACTAGAGAAACTGGGGATAGTAAAAGAAGTCAGCGGGGCGAAACGCGACCGAGTTTACTGTGCGAAGAAGTTGCTCCAGATCTTCGAAGAACCTCCACAACTCAAACCCGCAGGCAAGTTTTGACGCCAAGACTCAACGCTGGAGTCCTTCCGGGGTGCGCCTCTCAGATCCCGCTGCCGAGAGAACGGACCCCTCCGTGTACCTCATCATTTTGGGGGGACGATGGCAGCCGAACTCCGGCCTTGGGCATGCAACCACCCGCGATAGCTCGATCCAATTTATCCAGATCGAGAGAAAAGCCCACTGACGTGATCAGTGGGCTACGTGGGGAAGCTATGTAGATTCCCAATCGGAAGTTCCATCTTCCGCCGTCTTCACCCCTGAGGATTCCTGCAGACGGCGGCAGCGTCAACTACCGATCCTGACGTTTATATCGTCTCTCGTACTCTTTTGTTATCCCTCGAACGTGCCACGTTGTTTTAAGGCGTTTCAGCCATGGACCCTTGTGGCCAAGCCGCCCAAAAGCCCGTGGACCTGCAACTCGGCTTGTTCCTGCGCCTGTTCCTCAACCGTCACCGTCGAACCTGCGAGCGCGACAGCGAAGGGGGATCAAAGTCAACCATGGCTCCAATGCGGGCCCGTAGCCTATTGCTACTTGTGGTTATCCCGTTGAGACGCAGGGATTTATGGGTGACTCGAGTGCCGCTGGCACACTTGGTCGGAGTCGATGTTTTCTTGAAATCCAGCCCACCTGGAATTAGGCGTCCTGGAGAAGTCTTTCGGGAAAGCGGGTTGTGTCAACGACTCACAACTACCGGTAAAAATCGCGCGGGGTTGCGCGTTCCATTTTTTAACTCCGGCAAACTTTCTTCTTTTATTTTGGATCTTAGATAATGTACAGTAAAACCCTTAGATCAACTACAGGTTTCGCGTCGCAGTCATTGCAGCGACGATTGCCAACTTTGCATTAACACACGGGGTCACAACGAAATTAACGCCACCTAGCGCTGCACCCGGGGGGAGGCAGCGTTAACTCTTGGACGCTTCCCCGTTCATGAGACTAGCTGATGTGCTGGGGGACTGTCCGATGAGAGACGAGACTAGGGCGGCTGTGTTTTTGCTAGCCCAGAACCGCCTGCTACGCGAAGCCTTATCTCGGGTGCTTGCAAATAAAAGCGGCATTGTAGTGGTCGGGTCTTGCCCGGCGTCTCCGAATTCCTTGCAGGAGATTGTGAGGGCTGCTGCCGACATTCTGGTCCTCGATTCCTTTACCACCAGCCACGCCCACTTGGACTTCATTCGCGAGGTGCGGCGAAATGTGCCTGATATTCGCTTGGTAATGATTGGAATGAGTACCGATGAGCAGCAGTTTCTGCAATTCGTTCGCGAGGGAGTCATGGGGTACGTCGTGGAAGATGCCTCGGCTCTCGAGGTGGTGGCGGCTGTCCGAACCGTCGCGATGGGCGGAGCAGCCTGCTCTCCTGAACTGTGCGCATTCTTGTTTCGTTTCGCAGCTCGCCAAAATCAGATGCCAAGCTTCCATGCTCGCAGCAGGTTAGGGCTGACGAATCGTGAGCAACAGCTGGTCGGACTTATTTCACAAGGACTTACCAATAAGGAAATTGCCAGCGAGTTACAGCTTGCGGAGCATACAGTTCGCAACCACATCCACCGCATGTTGCGCAAGGTCGGTGCGACGCACCGCCTGGCCGTCGTCGATATCTGCCGTATGGAAGGAATCCCGGTTTAACCTGGAAGGGCTAAGGATCATCGTGGTCGGATAGCTTTCAGGGAGAGCCTCCTAATCGTCACTCCTGTAATTTGGTTGATGCCTCCCCATGATTCAACCTGATTGGTGACTCCGGCCTGTCGATGAATCCTTCCTGGTCTTAGAAATACGCCCCTCTAGTAGCGCTGTGGTTTAACTGGCCATCCTTGTTCATGGTCATCTGCCCTCCGTTCTTGAAATGTGTCCCAATTTGTACCAATGAGTCGATGTGAATGCATCGCAAACGGTGCAATCAGGCTCGTCTATGGTACAAAATTGGTACTCCTTGCACTAAAAACTGGTACTCACCCAACCTATTTGTACCAATCTCGAACCCAGACTTGTGCATGGTTCTGGGACACATTTGTTTCTTACATTTTTCTAGCTAACTCCCATAATTCACGAAGTCGTTCTCTGCTTGGAGTTTGCCATGCGAAAAATTCGGGTGTTGATCGCGAATCGCCCGCGGCTGATGCGAGATCTGATCCTTGCCACTGTCTCTGATCAGCCGGACATCGAGGTATTAGGGGCACTCGAGGACGAGTCGCAAATTGCACAAGTAGTCGCCGAGACCCATCCCGACTTCGTGATCGTCGGTTTGGATAAGGCGCACGAAAGGCCTGCGATCTGTGACTACGTACTGTCCCACCATCCACGAGTGAAGGTTATAGCCGTTGCGGCGGACCAGGATAACAGTGTTTTCTTCTGGTCCGATATTCGATCGGCAGCCGTCGAGAGTTCAGAGCAAGGGATTCTGGATGTGATTCGCGGCAGAACACATTCGTTAATTCATAGAGTGATGTAACGCAATCTCGGATGGCTGTAGAAAGATTGTAAGTTGCTGTAAACAAAAAACATAGCCTTGGCTATCTCACAAAAGCCAGATGTAAGTGAGGTGGCGAAGCTGTAGGTAGGCACAATGTCCACCGCGACGTCGATCCTGTCGTTAACCGAACAAGAGAGAGGCAGCTCGTCCCTTCCGCGATGGGTCGCAGTTTACACCGTGGCCCGCCACGAGAAAGTCGTCGCCCGTCAACTGGAGGAGCGACGGATAGAAACCTTTCTTCCTCTTTATCGAAGTCTGCGCCAGTGGAAGGACCGCAGGAAAGAAGTCGAGTTGGCATTGTTTCCCAGCTATCTGTTCGCGAGATTGCTGACCAATAGCAAACTGCCAGTGCTGCAGGTGCCGGGTGTAGTGAGCATCGTGACTTTTAACGGCGAGCTGGCGGTATTGCCTGAGCAGGAGATTAGCGCTCTTCGGAATGGGCTCCACAACCAGCTTTGCGTCGAGCCATGCCCCTATCTAAAAGTAGGTAAGCGAGTCCGTGTGGTGCGCGGGCCCATGGCGGGAGCGGAAGGTATCTTGTCGCGAAAAAAGGACAGATACCGCTTTGTGATCTCGGTGGATGTGTTGATGCGCTCAGTGGCAGTAGAGGTTGATGCCTCTGATCTCGAGCTGGTTCACGCTGCGAAGAGTCAGGGGCGCAGCCCTCAGCTGCAAGCCGGTAGGGCACAACGTGAGGTTTTCGCATGAGGAATACAGCCAAATTTTCTAACAGGACCATCATCGGGCTGCGGATCGTCGTTGGTTTAACGCTCTTTTGCGTATTGCCAAGCTCCGCCCAGATGAAAGACCCCTACTCCGGGGCTTATCGCCCTGACACCGCTAAGTCGAGGGCGGAACAGGATGCCGAGCAGAGAGTGGCCCTGTCGGCAGACAAGATCATCGACCTTCTGCGCCAGGAACCAGGGCTACTACTCGAAGCCAAGCGAGTCTTGGTTCGTAAAGCCTATGAACAGGGGCGCATCCTGGACCCAGACGATCTTAGCGACGAAGCGTTGTATCAATTGTTGCGCGAAGATCAAAACATCCGAGTGCTCGTAACCCGTGAAATCGAAGATCGTGGGTACATCCGAGCGAAACCCACGCGCAAGCAGGTGGAACAGGAACGAGAGCAGAACGCCGGCTATGCAATGGCGGCTACGTCATCCCAACCACAGACTGCTGCGGACAATGGTCTGAAGCCGGCTAATAGAGAGGAAGAGTACTGGCGGAAGCATGACGACACTGTCCCGCGGTACCCCCAAAACCAAACCGACCAGCAACCAAGCCAAGTTCCTCCGTCGACGCCAACCGTACCCCATACCGCACCTCCGCAATACAACCAGAACCCTGCGCGTCAGCTGGAAATGGCTAACTTGCCCGATGACCAGGATCTCTATGACGGAATGGGGATCGATTCCGGCACGTCGGTTGATTCCGGCAGAATGACCCGAATTTCGCCCGAGCAATTACCCGGACTACTAGCCACGAGTTCATCCCCGACTACCAGCCTTGCGGTAGTAGATGGTGCTGCGCAAACGCGCGTTCGCCCCCCAAGAATGGTTCCAAACTCGAACTCTTCTTCTTACAACTTAGGACGAGATGGTTTCTCTACGCTCCGGAATGAGGGCCGGGCTGGGGAGGGCGCAGGGTTCGAACAGGCAACATTAGAGACCCCCCGTCAGCAGCTTCCTTCCGCACAGGATTTGAACCTCGACCGTCCACAGATACGCCGAAGAGTAAACCCGTACGCGAACGTGCCTTCGCTGTACGACCTCTATTCCCAGGTCTCGCCGCGCCCCGCGATGCTCGAGCGCTTTGGCGCCAGCATTTTTCGCAATGGCACTGGCAATCTAGACAAGCTCCCAATGGATTTGCCAGCGGGGCCTGACTATGTCCTGGGACCCGGAGATGGAGTGAGCATCGATATCTGGGGTGGAGTTGCACAACGGCTGCAGCGTGTCGTCGATCCTTCCGGACGCTTGGCGCTTCCTGAAGCCGGAACCGTTCAGGTTGCCGGGAAGACTCTCGGCGATGTGCAACGACTTGTGCAGGCGGCTCTTCGTACGCAGTTTCACGAGGTCGAAGCTGACGTCTCCCTTTCGCGAATCCGCAGCGTCCGAGTTTATGTGGTGGGCGAAGTAGAAAATCCTGGTCCCTATGACATTAGCTCTCTTTCTACTCCTCTGAATGCCCTATACGCCGCGGGCGGGCCGAACACGCGGGGATCGCTACGCCACCTTCAGCTGTATCGTGGCAAAGACCTTGTGCAGGAGGTCGATGCCTATGACCTGTTGGTGCACGGTGTACATGCCGATCTGGCAAGAATCCAATCTGGCGACACGATTCGAGTTCCGGGTATCGGTGCGGAAGTAACTGTCGGGGGCATGGTTATGCATCCGGGGATTTATGAGCTGCGAAACGAGAGCAGCCTGGCTGAGGCGCTGGAGCTTGCCGGCGGCGTGTTGCGCTCAGGAACCTACCGCCACATCGAAGTCGAACGCGTCATCGCGCACCAAAGCCACACCATGATGCAGCTGGAGATGCCCGAAACCGATGACGCACAAGCGGTCAACAAGGCCTTGAATGATTTTAAAATTCAGGATGGAGACAGGATCAGGATCTCCCCGATTCTGCCGTATTCGGATAAGACGGTTTATCTCGATGGTCATGTGTTCCATCCCGGCAAGTACGCCTATCACGAAGGCATGAAGCTTACGGACCTGATTCATTCCTCTGGCGACTTGCTCCCGGAACCTTATCGCGAGCATGCCGAGCTGATCCGTCTCCAGCCGCCCGATTACACTCCGGTTGTATTGGCGTTCAATCTCGGGGACGCCATGGGAGGCAAAGATCAAGATGTTGTATTGAAGCCTTTCGACACAGTTCGAGTTTTTGGACGCTACGATTTTGAAGACCCACCGCTAATCAGCGTTAGCGGAGAGGTACGTGATCCTGGAGACCATGTCACCAACGGTTCTACGCGCTTGCGGGCTGCTGTGTATCTTGCGGGCGGTGTGACGCCAGATGCGGACCTCGACAATGCACAGGTCTTTCGCCGCACTGCCGATGGCAAGCTGAAGGTGTTCAGCGTAAACCTTCAGAAAGCACTGGCAAACGATCCTAAAGACAACCTGCTGCTTGAGCCCAAAGACAGAATCTTTATTCAACGCAATCTGAACAAGGTTGATCCCCCAACCGTCATTATTCAAGGTGAAGTCGCCCGCCCGGGGAAATATCCGCTCGGCGAAGAAATGAGCGCTGCGGATCTGGTACGTGTTGCTGGCGGCTTCAAGCGCGGCGCCTTCACCGACACTGCGGACCTGACCCGTTATGAGCTTGTGCAGGGGGCCAGTATTGCTGGTGAGACGGTCACAGTACAGATCGCAAAGGCCATGGCAGGTGAACCCGACACCAACGTTCGCCTGCACGATGGCGACGTTCTCACCATCAAGCAGGTCGCCGGCTGGAACGACGTAGGGGCGACGATCGCGGTTAAAGGCGAGGTGATCCACCCCGGAACCTACGGAATTCAGGAAGGCGAGCGTCTGAGTTCTATCCTGATGAGGGCCGGCGGCTTCCGAAGCGACGCCTACCCCTACGGGGTGATCTTCGAACGAAAGCAAGTTCGTCAACTGGAAGAAGAGAACCGCGAACAACTGATCCGCCAAGTCCGAATTGATGGCGCGAACCTCACGCTTATCCCCGAACAGGACGCTGATCAGAAGATGGCGAAGGAAGCTGCCGTCAATCAGTGGCAAACCGCCCTCCAGAAACTGCAGGACGCTCCCCCTTCCGGAAGACTCGTCGTTCATATCAGTAGGGACATCAAGCACTGGGCCAATACCGCCGCGGACGTTCAAGTACGCGCCGGCGATGCCATCTACATACCCAAGAAGCCAAACTTCGTGATGGTCGATGGTTCCGTCTACAACTCGACGGCGGTGACTTACAAGCCCGGGAAGGATGCTGGCTGGTACCTGAAGCAAGCTGGGGGACCGACCAATACGGCGAACAAGAAAGCGGTGTTTGTAATCCGGGCCGATGGTTCCGTCGCAGGAGGTTCCGGAGGGCTATTTAGCGGCGGCGTTGACCGCACCGCCTTGCACCCCGGCGACCTAGTCATGGTTCCAGAGAAGGCCTTCAGCGGAACCACGAAATGGAAAACCACTCTGGAGACGGCGCAGCTAGCTTATGCGGTCGGTATCGCAATCCAGGTCGCGAGAAGCTTCTAGTTGTGGGTGCCTTGTCTCCATTGAGGAGTTTGGTGGTGTTGGGGTTCGCCTTGAGCGGTCTCATGCAATGGACATTGTGGGCGCAAAGTGCTGATCCAGGGAATCCTGCAATATCGGCCGATGCGACTTCGAGTGCAACATCGCAGTCTACAACTGAGCCAGCCCACCCCAAGATGAGCGTTCAGCCCAGCAACGGTTCTAAGCTAGACGACTCTTTCGGGGAAGATCCCGACAATCGCTTGATTCTTCCTTTTGCGAAGCACATGGTGAGCGATCAGCAAACTTTTTGGACCGCCCCGGCGCACTTTCGGGTGAGCGATCTGAAGTGGGCGGCACCACTCGTGGGTGTCACGGCGGGTTTCATTGCCGGCGATAGTTGGCTATCAAAACAAATCCCCCTGGATAAGGTGCAAACTAGTAAGACCTTTTCTGACTACGGTACCTACTCGCTCATCGCGGCAGGGGGCGGGGCATTTGTCTTGGGCCACCTTTCCGGGAATGATCACATGTCGGAGGCTGGACTGCTCAGTGGGGAAGCAGCGATTAACAGCACCGCGGTCGCTTATCTCCTGAAGAGTGCAACCCAACGTCCGCGACCATACCAGGCAAATGGGAGTGGATCCTTTTTCCAGGGAGGCAGTTCGTTCCCTTCTGAACATGCGGCGATTGCCTGGTCCGTGGCGAGTGTGATGGCACATGAGTACCCGGGAACGCTACCCAAAATCCTCGCGTACGGTTTGGCGACCGGCATCAGCATGACTCGAGTCACGGGCCAGCAACACTTCGCTTCCGATGTAATTATTGGCAGCGCCCTCGGCTGGTACTTCGGCCGCCAGGTTTATCGTGCGCACCACGACACGGATTTGGGGGGGGCGGGCTGGGGGGATCTATTGCCCGAAGGATCCGGGGGAGGGGAACGGAATCCCGCCAACATGGGATCGCCTTACGTTTCTCTGGATAGTTGGATCTACCCCGCTCTCGAGCGACTCATTGCCTTGGGGTACATCAAGAGCGGTTCTCTTGGTATTCGCCCGTGGACGAGAATGGAATGCGCACGGATGCTTGAAGAAGCTGAGCAAAACATCGCCGACCGTGACGAAGCATCTTCCATTCCCGCCGCAATCGATCGCGAGTTGGCGCAAGAATTCCGCGCAGAAACAGCTCGACTAAATGGAGCGGCGAACTTAGGCGCCAGTCTGGATTCTGTGTATCTGCGTACTACCCAGATTTCGGGCGTACCCCTGCGTGACGGATATCACTTCGGGCAGACCGTAATCAATGACTTTGGACGCCCCTATGCAGGAGGTTTCAACGCCGCTGCTGGTATGACAGCGCGGGCGGAAGCCGGTCCTTTCGCGTTCTATGTCCGAGGCGAGTATCAACACGCGCCTGCCACCGCTTCCTATTCATTTCCAGTGTTGCAGGCCATGGCGAACGCAGATTTCACAATGCCAGTACAAAATGGAAGGAGTGAGATAAATCGTTTCGATCTTCTCGAAGCAACGGTTTCCCTTACCTGGGGCAACACGCAGTTCTCGTTCGGGAAGCAGAGCCAGTGGCTAGGACCTGGTGAGTCGGGGGGATTGCTGATGAGTAACAACGCTGAACCCATCATGATGCTGAAGATGGACAACGTTTCTCCGTACAGCATTCCATTGGTTTCGAAGCTTCTGGGGCCAGTTCGTGTCGAGTACTTTCTTGGCCAGTTGGCTGGTCATCAATTCGAGTTCGACGGCAATCGACTGCTGGGTCCCGGCGGAATCTCCCCCCAGCCTTTTCTTGATGGGGGCAAAGTCAGTTTTAGGCCGACAGCCAACTTTGAGTTCGGCATGGGATTCACCGCTCAATTCGCCGGCCCCGGCCTTCCTTTCACGTTTGGCAACTTCATTCGGACTTTTTATGTACATACCCAAAATACGTCAACTACCACGGGAAACAATCCGGCGAAGCGTATCGCGAACGCTGACTTCACCTATCGAGTTCCGGGCATTCGCAATTGGCTCACTATCTATGCTGACACTCTCACAGTCGACGAAGTGTCGCCCATAGGTTCGACCCGCGCCGCGGTCAATCCGGGTGTTTATATGCCCCAATTTCCGAAGCTGCACCACTTAGAACTTCGTGCAGAGGGATTGCACGAGCCCTTGACCAATGAATTCGCCCCTGGTTTCGTTTACTACGGAGTGCGGCGGTACCGCTCTGGTTATACAAATGAGGGAAATTTGATGGGGAACTGGTTGGGGCGCGCCGGCCGCGGATGGCAGGGTTGGCTGACCTATTCCTTTTCTCCAGTGACTAGGCTTCAGTTCGGCTATCGCCTACAGGAGATCTCGCGGCAATTTCTGCAGGGAGGACGATCCCAGGATTGCTCACTGGCCGCTGACGTTGCGATCTCGCCTCGAGTTTCGCTCCGTGGGTTTCTGCAGTATGAAAGCTGGAAGTTCCCGCTCCTTGCATCTACTCCACAATCGGACTTGAGCGCCAGTTTCCAACTGTCCTTTTATCCCAACTTGCGAGTCAGGAAATGAACGGTTTCCTCTCGCTACATGTACTGCATGAACGAGTGCTCTGAGGCGCAACAAATAAACCTATATGCCTTCCATTCAAACTGAGCCTGTTACTGAAATACGGTACGCCTATCCTGGGCGCACTGGTCAGAGCAACTCTGCAGGGGAGCGTGGCGGTGCAGCTGCCAGATTTCAACGTACTGTTTCTTTGTGCGAAATTGTTGCTGACTGGATCACGATCATTCTCGGGGCTCGGCTCGGCTACTTCCTCTACTGGACGCTAGCCATCGGCAAGCATGTTCAATATCCCGGGCGCCTGGTGTGGACCGCAGCCTCGGCCTTTGCCACGGTTATGGTATTGATGCTAGATCGAGCCGGGGCGTATCGGAGCAGTAATAGCCTCCTGCGGGTTCGCGAAACCGAACATATCCTTAGAGTGTTTGCTCAGGCACTGCTTGCGGTCTTTGTTGCCAGCTTTCTAGCCAGTGTGTTGTTTGCGCGCTGGCTGCTTGTGCTATGCCTGGCGCTCATTCCATTGGCTCTGTTCTTGCAAAAGCACCTGTTGTACGTTCTCATTCGAAGACTACATCAGCTTGGATACGGTAACGAACGAGTTCTTATTTACGGTGCTGGTGGAACCGGAAGGAGGGTATATTCGGCGCTTCGCCGTTCTCCGAAGCTTGGCTTGATACCTGTCGCAGTGGTCGACGATGATCCTGGTAAGGCCGATGGCAGGCTGTTCGAGCTTGCCTACGAACGTAGGCGCGGCACCAAGATTATTGCTGGTCCGGTGACCACCGAGTTAGTTGACTCACTCCGGGTTGATCTGGTCATTATCGCGATCCCTTCAATGAGAAGTGAAACGTTCCTCCAGACGGTCGACCAAGTACTTGCAGCGAAGGCTAAGGTCTCGTTTGTGCCAAGCCAATATCTCTCCCCTGAATCTTGGGTGGACTATCGCGATCTGGATGGGATTCTGCTCGCATCAACAGGGCAACCCATGGAGCGGTTCTGGTACGAAATGGCAAAGCGGACGCTCGATGTTGTTGGTTCGCTCATGTTGATTGCCTTGGGAAGCCCCTTCTTCTTCCTGTTGGCAGTGCTGATTAAACTCGACTCTCGCGGACCCGTTTTCTTTCGGCAAGAACGCATGGGCAAGAATGGTTCTCGCTTCCACATTTGTAAGTTCCGCACCATGAGCCCAGAAGCTCTTGCCTACGACTATTCCCCAAAGGAGTCCACCGACTACCGTATTACAAGGATTGGGCGCTTCTTGCGGAAGACGAGTTTGGACGAATTGCCGCAGCTCGTAAATGTTCTTGCCGGGAGCATGTCGCTTGTTGGACCCCGGCCCGAAATGCCCTTCATCGTGGAACAGTATTCGCCCCAACAAGCGCAGCGTCTCCAGATAAAGCCGGGCATCACGGGCCTGTGGCAGCTTAGTGGGGATAGGGCCTTCCTGATTCACGAAAATATTGAGTACGATTTTTACTATATCCGGCATCGCAATTTTTTTATGGACCTGGCGATCCTGTTACACACGTCCATTTTCGCGATGCGAGGGATTTGAAAACGGTGCACGCTTTTCGAGGATGAAGTCACCGAGTTTGACGCCCGGAGGCGGCAAGTGAGTGAAAGCATCGATACTCTGGTCCCCAATTTCGACCGGCTACAAGCGCCACCACAGCCTAGCAATGGGTTGCGGGCGTCCCCTTCCGAACGTCCGGTTTTTTCTGCAATACATATCGCGGAACTTCTGTGGCGTGAGCGGCGATTTATTCTGCGCTGCACGTTTTGGGCGCTACTCTTCTTCGCGATCCTAGCCATGTTGCTTCCCAATCACTACACTGCCACCACACGCCTGATGCCGCCGGATTACTCGGCTGGATCGAATTTGGCTCTTTCTTTGCCAGCTCTGAGCGAATCGAACGGGAGTGGTACCGGACTCATGGGCATGGCCAGCCGGTTGCTAGGCATCAACACCTCTGGAGACCTCCTGATCGGGGTTCTTCAAAGCGAAAATGTTGAAGACCGCGTTATCAAGAAACTGGACCTGATGCATGTCTATTCCGATAAGTACATTGAAGACGCCAGGAAGCATCTGGAAAGCCACACTTCTCTGTACACGGATCCGAAAAACGGCATCATCAGTATCTCCGTGACTGACAAGAAACCTGCACGAGCTGCGCAGATTTCGAACGAATACGTGGCTGAATTGAATCAGGCCTTGGCGGAGGTCAACACCTCCTCAGCTCATCGTGAGCGGCTGTTCTTGGAGCAGCGTCTGCTAGAAGTTAAGCAGCAGTCGGAAGCCGATGCGAAAGAATTCGCGCTCTTTGCAAGTCAGAATGGAGCGGTCGATATTCCGGATCAAGCCAAGGCCATGGTCGCTGCAGGAGCCGAATTGCAATCCCAGTTGATTGTGGCCAATTCTGAATTGAAGGGTTTAGAACAAATCTATTCAGAACACAACGCAAGAGTAAAGTCAGCGCGGGCGCGTGTTGATGAGTTGCAAAGTCAAGTGAATAAGTTCGGTGGAAAGAACGTAAATCCGTCGACCGACACCTCGCTCAGCCAGGATCAACTCTATCCTTCCGTTCGTCAGCTGCCACTGCTCGGAGTGAAGTACTTGGACTTGTATCGGCGAAGCAAGGTCGACGACGCAGTCTTCGAGCTGCTCACCAAGGAGTACGAGATCTCCAAGATTCAGGAAGCTAAAGAGATTCCAACAGCCCAGGTGCTCGATCCAGCGCTAGTTCCAGGGAAAAAGTCGTGGCCCCATCGTCTTATCATCAGCGTCACCGGCATGCTCGCAGCGTTGGCCTATTCTTGTGCATACCTGATCGGCTGCCTCGTGTGGGAGTATACGGATAATAGCGATCCTAAGAAGCGATTCCTTAGCGAGGTTTTCTCCACCTTCAACCTGCAAAGCAGCAGAGTGCCCTGGCTTCGGAAAGGCATGCTACAACTCACTTTGAAGCTAGGATTGCGGAGGAACGGCAACGCCGCCAGAGAATAGCCATAGAGTATGTCGGTCCCTTTGAAGGCTCTTACATCTCGCTTGAGGCAGAGCAGTCTTTTCCGCAACACGCTGTGGTTTTTAGGTGGAAACGGCGTCCGATTGCTAGTGCAAGCCGCGTACTTCGTTGTGATCGCGCGCGCTTTGGGTGTTGCTCAATATGGCGCCTTCATTGGCGCCGTAGCGCTGATGGCTCTAGTGGCACCGTTCTCGAGTTGGGGTGCCGGGTTTATCCTAATCAAGAACGTGGTTCGCGATCGAGGGAAGTTTGCCCATTACTGGGGTGTAGCATTCTGCATAACGATCGCCGCCGGCACTGCTCTCGTTCTGATTGTGACGGCGGTGTCACGAATCATTTGGGGAAAGTCGCTTCCGGCCACAGTGCTGTTGTTCGTGGGCATTTCAGATGTAATCCTTCTCCGCATTCTGGAGTTAGCGGCACAAGCCTTCACGGCGATAGAGCTCCTTCGTAGAAACTCTGAACTCTATATCGTGCTTAGCATCCTTCGTGCTGTTACTGCAGTCGGATTTACCGTACTGGTACCCACACATACTGCTGCGTCATGGGCGCTGCTATATATGCTGAGCGCACTTGTCGCTTCTGTGTATAGCGTAATAGTGATCGTTCGAAGTTTTGGATTACCGCGGTGGGGTTTAAGGCTCTCTTACTCGGAGTTCAAGGAAGGCTTTTACTATGCGGTAGCCCAAGTCTCCCAGACGATTTACAACGATATTGATAAGACCATGCTGGTTCGGTTCGGAGGCTTAGATGCCACCGGGATTTACGGCGCTGCGTACCGAATTGTGGACGCGTCCTTTGCTCCCGTAAGCGCACTGGTCCATGCGGCTTTTCCTAGATTCTTTAGGCACGGGGAACAGGGAGTTTCCGGAAGTCTGCGTTTCGCAAGAATGCTGATTGCGTGCTCGGCAGCGTATGGGTTCGGTGCGACAGTCTTCCTGTATGCTGTCGCACCGATTTTACCCTTTGTGCTGGGAAGAGATTTCGAGTCGGCTACGGTTGCGTTGCGATGGCTTTCGCTGCTCGTCCTGATCAGGTCCATCCACTATTTTCTAGCCGACTCGCTGACCGGAGCGGGTTTGCAAGCTTTGCGGACAGTGATTCAGCTGGTCGTTGTCGTCATCAATGTGCTTCTAAATGTTTGGCTAATTCCCATTTACTCCTGGGTCGGTGCAGCCTGGGCGAGCATCGCGTCTGACGGCGCACTTGGGCTAGGACTGCTAATAGCGATCGCTATAGTCCACAAGCACACTCCCGCAAGTGAGTTAGACACGCTTGAATCTAGGGTAGCCATGTGATGTCGTCCACAACTGGACCTGTTATCTTGCGCCGGGCTGGCGGCGGCGAGCGCCTTTTTGTGGTGCTTGTCCTCCTGCTTTCGCTTGGTACCTTCGCAAACCTTATGGTAACGGGGCCGATCCGAACCCAGAACATGGGCATGCTTGGAATGCAGATTTTGTGGTCATTGATCTATCTCATTGTGCTGGCTTTTTACTTTCGGCACTGTTCAAGCCCATGGCGAGAGCTGACCCGACTGTGGCCTTTTCTTATTCTTCTTGTGTTCGTGTTTCTATCCGCGTTGTGGTCACAAGACCCTTTGCTCACGCTGCGTCGAGCAACGGCTCTATTTCTCACGTTTGTTTTTGGATCATACTTCTCCTCGCGGTTTGAGTTGAAGGAACAGTTTCGGCTTCTAGGCTGGGCGTTTGCCATCTGCATCGTGTTTAGTTTCGTTTTTGAGCTGTTCGGACTCAATCCTAGCCAGGAGATCCCCGGGTGGTACGGCGTGTTTTACCATAAGACGGAACTTGGTCGGAACTTTGTCCTCGGAGCCCTGCTGTATTTGTACTGGAGAAGGGTGGATCCCAAGCATAAAGCAGTCGCTGCTGTGGGATTTCTTGCCTCCGTCTTACTGGTGCTGCTCTCCCGGGATGTGACTTCGTTAGTAACGCTAGTATTACTCTTAATGGCGGAGCCTTACCTAAGTCGTGTTAGCAGATGGAGCGCAGCTCGGGCCGTGATTGGTATTGTGGTTTTACTTGTCGTGGGCACCGGGTTATTGTTTTTTGTTCTTGGACATCTTGAGAACGTTACGCGATTCCTGGGTAAAGATCCCATGCTGACGGGCCGCGTTCCGGTTTGGATTCTTGCCACAGTAATGGCCATGCGGCGTCCTTGGTGTGGATACGGCTTTGATGCGTTTTGGCTCCCGGACAATACCTACGTCCAACGGATCTGGCTCCTCGTACGTTGGAAGCCACCGCATGCCCACAACGGACTTCTTGAACTGTGGCTAGAGATAGGACTGATCGGGGTGGCTCTTTTTGTATTAATGTTTAGCTACTATTGGGGAGGAGCAATACGACTGATGCGCAGGGATCAAAAAGCATCGGCAGCATGGCCGTTTGTATTTTTGACCTTCTTCTTACTCACAAACATTACCGAAAGCTTCTTTATCGCTGCCAATAGCATTTACTTCGTGTTGTTCGTGACCAGTGCATTTATGTGTCGAAAGGGCCGCTTGGCGGAGAGTCTAGGGCGAGCTCCTTATGCATGAAGCGGCGATAGCAGAAAAACGCGTTGTTCTCATTTATTCCGAGCCATTGTTGGCCCGGTCGATGACGTTCATCCGCACGCAAGCGGAGGCGTTGACCTCGTTTTGTCCTCACTACATCAGCCCGTATCTGGAGACGGACGGCTTGCCGCTTCCCGCGAACCGGGTGGTTGTCATGCGGCGCGGGACAGGTGCTTGGTGCCGGATGTCGACGATTCCGTTCAAGGTTACTGGCCGAGCGCCTTTGTATGTTCGAAAGTTGAGATCGTTACGCCCGGCGTTGCTGCATGCGCACTTTGGGCCGTCCGCATTGCGGGCGATGCCGCTGTCTCGTGCTCTGAATGTTCCTCTGATTGTCACCTTTCAAGGCTACGATGCAACTGTTTATGACGAATACGCCCGCGCGTCCAAACACTACTCTCACCGGGTTTACGTGCGCAGAAGGAAAACGCTCGAAGCGGGCTCTGCGCAGTTTATCGCGGTCTCGAACTTTATTCGTGGTGAATTAATCCGGCAAGGATTTGCACCCGAGAAAATTGTCACTCATTACGTCGGCGTAGACACTGAATTGTTTTATCCGGATCCTGCGGTTCCGCGCGAACCAGTCGTCCTTTTTACGGGCAGACTTGCCGAGAAGAAAGGCTGCGAGTATCTGATTCGCGCCATGGCGAAAGTTCAAGAGGCAGCGCCAGGCAATGGTCTGATCATCATCGGTGATGGTCCGCTGCGGGGAGACTTGGAGCGGCTTGCAGCCAGTTGTCTGCGCCGCTACCGTTTTCTAGGCTTCCAGCCTCCGGAAATTGTTAAGCAATGGATGAACAGGGCTCGGGTCTTCGGTGCTCCAAGTCTCCGTGCCCGATCGGGTGACGCAGAAGGATATCCCAATGCCTTCGCCGAAGCGCAGTCAATGGGGCTTCCGGTTGCAAGTTTTAATGCTGACGGAGTGAGAGAGGCAGTGTTTCACGGGGAGACGGGATTCCTCGCCCCAGAGCGTGATTCTGATGCTCTTGCGCACTATTTGCAAGTTCTGCTGACCAATAAAGACCTCTGGGGTCGCATGAGTGCCGCAGCTCGGCAATATGTGTGCCAGGACTTCAACCTGACAAAGCAAACGAAGCAACTCGAAAACATTTATTGGCGAGTGTTGCAGAACCACGCATCGTGCCATTCGGCCGTAGAAACAAAGGAAGGAGAACATGAACGCGTCTGCAGCCTGGACTTGTAGAGGGGATAACAAACTCATTTACGAGTTCCTTCCGCAGGACACTTCTCGGCAGGGAAATCCCGTCTTGGAGGCGCAGCGGGTTCTGAGTGCCGCCCGGAAAGAGCAACGTATGGCAACTTTCTTGGACGTAGGCTGCGGTGCCGGAACTAGCTACGATATTTTTTCGAATGGAGTCGACCGCTTGCGATGGATTGGCTTGGACATCACGGACTCACAGGAAGTCGCAGAGCGCCCACAAAGAGAACTGCCTTTCTGTTTCTTTGATGGCGTTCACATGCCGCTTGCCGACAACTCTGTGGACGTAGCCTATTCACGGCAGGTGTTTGAGCACGTAAGGTATCCCGAACGCCTGTTGGCCGAGGTCCATCGCGTTCTGAGGCCCCAGGGCTGGTTTGTCGGATCCACATCGCACCTCGAGCCCTTTCACTCCAGGAGCTATTGGAACTACACGCCGTATGGATTCTGCGTACTTTTGCGGGAAGCCGGCTTTCGATGCGTTCAGGTTCGGCCGGGGATTGATTCTGTGACCCTGATTGGCCGAAGGTTCTTAAGCTACCTCAGGCTCGCCGGGCTGTTCGACCGCTTCTTTTATGTCGAATCCCCAACAAACATGTTTATGGAATTCGCACTGCGCCTGATCGCGCAGCCTGCGAGCAGAAGGAACGCAATCAAGTTGCTTTTTTCCGGGCAGTTCTGCTTTATAGCGCGAAAACAATAGCCCATGCCCATCTCACCAGCTACAACCGTTCATTACGAGGACACTTATTCCCACCACGCAGCATTCGGAGCGGAGTGGCGGAAAATTGGAGCGCGAGATAAAACCGTGAATATACGTGATATTTGCGAATCTTTTCCGCATCACTCCATTCTAGAAATAGGTTGCGGGGACGGGGCAATCATTCGCGAGCTTGACGGCTTTGGAAAAGTAATTACGGGTCTCGAGATCTCACAGGCTGCGGTAAGCCGATGCCTCGCTGCCGGCCTGAATGTTGCGTTGTTTGATGGCAGCGCGATTCGTTATCAGGACAAATCCGTCGACCTCGCGATTCTTAGTCATGTCGTCGAACATCTGGAGAATCCGCGCGAAGTGCTTTACGAAGCTGCCCGAGTAGCTCGATATGTTTTTGTCGAGGTTCCGCTAGAGGACAACCGCGGTCTGAAAATGGACTTTGTCCCTAACGACATCGGTCACATCAACTTTTATTCCATCAAAACGATCCGCCAACTTCTCCAAACTTGTGGGCTTGAAATCAAAGCCCAAAAGCTTTCGCACTCAAGCCAAGCCGCTTATCGCTTTCGGCTTGGCGCGAAGGGGTACGCCGCATGGGGAATAAAATCTGCTGCGCTTGTGTTTCCGCAGCTCGCAACGAGAATTTGGACATATAATTGCTCGCTACTCGCGAGTTCTAGCGCAGTTAGGAACAACTTTCGGCCGGTATAGACTTCTGTTTCGAACACCTGTTCCCTCATCTACGGCGCGAACTTAGCAGGATAAATTTTTATTTTGCCCCTCAGGACATATCTTCGTGCATACCCACAATGGCGCTTTCGTCCGCCTCGGGTGCAGGCAATCCGGCAGCTTGAGCGATTTGGATCGGAGTACGGTGGCTACTTCCTTGATCCAAGCCTCCTGCCTGCCAATCCTGTGATTTATTCCTTAGGCGTAGGGGAAGATGTTTCCTTCGATCTTGCACTCATCGAACGGTACGGATGTACGGTGCATGCGTTTGATCCGACTCCTAAAGTTGCATCTTGGGTTAAATCACAGTCGTTACCGCCAGAATTCGTCTTCCATCCAATCGGCATCGCTAATTCCGATGGAGTCACTGACTTCTATTTACCGCCTCGACCTGACTTCATTTCTCACTCCCTCGTGCGAGCTACCCAGTACAGCGATCAGTCTATTCGCGTTCCCGTTGCAACGTTGTCGACCGTCATGTCCCAAATGGGACACACACAAATCGATGTGTTGAAGATGGACATCGAGGGGGCAGAATATGCGGTCCTTTCGGATATAGCTGGAGCAGGAATACAGGTGACGCAAGTCGCCGCTGAATTTCATCATCGCCTGTCGGGCATAGGCGTCCCGAAAACCAGGGAGATCTTAACCCTGCTAAACGACTCTGGAATGAAGATTTGTTACGTATGTCCGCGATTTGAGGTCATGACTCTCATGAGAGAAGCAAACGGACGCTGATTGTGAAGCGCGTACTCATCATCGAAGCACAAATCAAGCAGTACCGTGTGCCCTTCTATGAGCGTCTATACGCGGCCTTGTTGGACGCTGGCATTGAGTTGCGAGTCGCCTATAGCGATCCGTCGTCGATAGAAGCAAGGAAAAAAGACACGTGTGACCTGCCGAAAGAGTACGGCGTGAAAGTTAATGGTTACTGGGTCCTTCCAGAAAGGCTTATTTTTCAGGCCGTCTTTCGGCAGATCGCGCGCGCGGATTTGGTAATTGTGGATCAAGGTAACAAGTTCGTGTGGAATCACTTCTTGTTACCCTTATCTCAAGTTGGTCTGATGCGAGTTGGATTCTGGGGCTTAGGAGAAAACCGTCAAGCTGGGCGCTTGTGGTTGTCTGAATGGTATCGCCGAAAGACGCTCAACTGGGTCTCGTGGTGGTTTGCGTATACGAGCGGAACGGCAAGATATCTAATTGACAATGGCGTTTCCAGTTCGAAAGTCACCTCGGTCCAGAACGCTGTAGACACGAGTGAAATTCGAAATTACGTACAATCGATGTCAGCTGAAGAGAGATCTTCAATACGCAATCGCCTTGGAATACCAGCGTCAGCTCCTGTAGGAATTTTCTGTGGCATGCTCGACAAGGTCAAGAGCGTGCCTTTCCTCATAGATGCTGCGAAGTTGATTCAACAGCGACTACCCGAATTTCATCTGCTGCTGGTAGGGGGAGGACCAGAGCAAGAGCCAATCCGATCCTCGATTCAAGATTTTAGCTGGATACATTTGATGGGCCCTCGATTCGGAAGCCAAAAATCCGAGCTCATCGCAATTTCGGATGTCTTTTTGATGCCGGGCCGCGTTGGCCTAGTCATCTTGGATGCATTCGCGGGCGGCCTACCACTGTTAAGCACGCGCCTCAGCATCCATGGACCCGAGATGGAGTACTTAGAAGAAGGAGTCAACGGCTTGCTTTCAGAGCCGGATGTGTCGGCTTTCGCTGCCATGGTGACTTCGCTCTTATGTGATCGCGAAAAGCTCGACCGGTTGCGAATGGGAGCTCGAATCGCAGGAGCAAAATACACTATCGAAACGATGGCTGCGAATTTCTGCAATGGAATTCAGGAATGGCTGGGCGGACCCGCCACCTTGGGCGTCCGCGGCCAAGCATAGGGAACTATCTGTGCAGGTAGAAGGTTCATCGCGGACATCTAACCCTAGTAAGGCGTGTCACCTGCGGCCGTCTTCTTCTGGCATTCGCAGACTCCAGACTGGTTCAATATGACAGCTCGACCACCCTTTTTGATTACAACCAGCTGGGATGATGGAACAGTCCATGACCTCAAGCTCGCAGAGCTGCTTTCGAAGTATGAATTGCCAGCCACTTTCTATGTGGCCAAGCGACACCCGTACGGCAGCTTGGAGGAAAGCGAGCTTCGTGTCCTTGCACAATCGTTCGAATTAGGGGCGCACACTCTCAATCACGTGGTTCTCGACTCCGTACCGGACGAGTTAGCTGAGGCGGAGATCAGAAATTCGAAGGCATGGATTGAGCAGCTTTCTGGCCACCAATGCCGGGTGTTTTGTTTTCCTCGAGGTAAATTTTCAAACCGGCATGTGCAAATGGTCAAAGGAGCCAGATTCAGTGGAGCGCGCAGCGTTGAATTGATGTCGTTCAGGGCTGCCTCTGTGGTTTCAGGACTTGCGGTCATGCCTACAACAATTCAGGCGTTCCCGCATAAAACATCCTCCTATCTGAAAAACATGTTTCGAAGGCGACGCATTTCGAACTTGTTGAACTACTTGCATGCCGACAAGAAGGACTGGACAACCATGGCGAGTTCATTACTGAGTTGTGTGTCGTCCCATGGCGGCGCCTTCCATTTATGGGGGCACGCGTGGGAAATTGAACAATTTAACCTCTGGAGCGATCTTGAGCAGTTGTTCCAAACGCTTGAGCAGTGCAAACGCCAGGCAACATTTGTCAGCAATGCGGACTTTTGCACAGGAGTTGTGAGCTGAGGATCCTGCTTTTACACAACGTTTACCGGGAACCGGGCGGCGAGGACTCCGTCGTAATGCAAGAAAAAGCGCTGCTGGAATCCAGAGGACATGACGTCGAGCTGTTCTCGGTTAACAACAATTCCTTTTCCGGCGTCCTACGCACGACCTCCATTGCCTGTGGGACTTTGTATTCGATAAAGTCACGAGCACTGGTGGAGCAAAAGATTGCTGGCTTTGTCCCTGATGTTGTCCACGTGCACAACTTTTTCCCACAACTGTCGCCATCGGTTTACTACGCCTGCCTGGGATCGCAAGTGCCAGTTGTTCAGACACTGCACAACTTTCGCCTGATCTGCCCCAACGCACTCTTATTTAGGAAAGGCAAGCCATGCGAAAGTTGCATTGACAAGTCGTTTGCCTGGCCAGGCGTGGCCCACGCTTGCTACAGAAACAGCCATCTTGGCACAGCGGTAGTGGCAGCGATGCTCGGTGCACATCGGATCTCAGATACATGGGCCAGCGCTGTGCACGCCTTCATTTCGTTATCGAATTTTGCACGCAGCAGATTCATTGCCGGAGGATTCCCTCAATCCAGATTATTCGTCAAACCAAATTTTGTCATGCCCGATCCATTGGTGGGCTCTCGGTCAGGAGGGTATGCAATATTCATCGGCCGCCTTTCCGAAGAGAAGGGAATTGAAATGCTACTTTCGGCATGGGCTCATCTCCCTGGGCGCAAGCTAAAGATTGTCGGAGATGGTCCACTAAGGAACGTCGTGGAAAGAACCAATCTGCGGAATATCGAATTCCTTGGACGGAAGCCAGTGCAAGAAGTACTCGAGCTCCTCGGGGCTGCCGAGTTTCTTGTCGTCCCCTCACAATGCTACGAAAATTTCCCGATGGTCATCGTAGAGGCATTTGCGAAAGGTGTTCCGGTCTTAGGGAGTGATCGGGGCTCTATTCGGGAACTCATTGAAAACGGGCGTACTGGAATTCTCTTTGCCCCCGACAACAAGCAAGATCTCGCACACAAAGCAGAGTGGTTGTTCTCCCGCCGCGATGAATTGCAGAAAATGTCCGTCGCTGCCCGACTTACCTTCGAAGCCAAATATACTGCTGATGACAACTACAAACAGCTGATGAAAATATACGAGTCTGCCATTTCGACGTCGCAGGGAGTTGCAAGAGTAAGCTGGGAATCTCGATCAAGAGCCGGCGAATGCTCTCCGGCTTCTGGCGGTTAATTGTCTGGGGCTGGTGCTCACTAGGGTACACGTCTAAAAAAAGGGAGGACAAAGAAATGAAAACGAAGGTATTGGTAACCGGTGCGGGGGGCTTTATTGGTCATCACTTGGTAAAGCGCCTCAAAGATGAGCATTTTTGGGTCAGAGGTGTCGATATTAAAGAACCTGACTATGAACCCAGCCTAGCCGACGAATTCGAGCGGCTGGATCTGAGAAAGTTTGATAACTGTTTACAGGCCACACGAGGCGGAATCGACCTAGTCTATAACTTAGCTGCGGATATGGGTGGAATCGGTTACATCACTGCCTCTCTCGCCGATATTTCGAGAAATAATATCTTAATAAATACTCATATGCTCGAAGCTAGTCGGATAAACGGAGTACAGAAGTTTCTGTTTTCGTCCTCAGCATGCGTGTACGCTGGATATAAGCAGAAGAGTCCTGAGGTAGAACCCTTGCGCGAAGAAGATGCCTATCCAGCTGATCCTGAACCGGGGTATGGGTGGGAAAAGCTGTTTGCGGAAGAGTTGTGCCGTTATTACTGGCATGACTACAAATTCGAGACTCGCATTGTACGCTTTCACAATGTGTACGGCCCGCTAGGAACGTATGAAGGGGGAAAAGAAAAGGCGCCCGCCGCGATTTCCCGCAAAGTGGCTCTTGCCCCTAACGGAGGGGATATTCACGTGTGGGGCGATGGCGAGCAGACGCGGTCTTTTATGTATATTGACGACTGCGTTGAGGGGCTGGTCCGACTCATGCGTTCCGACTACCGAGAACCACTTAACTTGGGCAACGACCGGTTAGTTTCTATTAATGGCCTTGTTGACTTGATCTCAGCCATTGCTGATAAGCGCTTGACCAAAAAATATGACCTTAGCAAGCCACAGGGGGTTCGCGGGAGGAACAGCGACAATACCCGCCTGCGTGAGGTCTTAGGCTGGGCTCCTTCAATCTCACTTGAAGCCGGCTTAGAGGTGACTTACCAGTGGGTAGAAGGTGAGTTGCGAAAAGCGGGACGTTTGCCGCTCAGATATGCGGCCCAAAGTGCTGACTAAACCACCGCGTGCGAACATTCTGGGGACCGGAATCCATGCGGTCAACCTCGAAACAACGGTAGAGTATCTCGACGCCTGTATAGCATCAGGCAAGAAGGGGTATGTGTGTGTGACCGGTGTTCATGGCGTTATGGAGGCGCTTCGGAGCCGCAGTTTTCGCGCAGCCCTCGACCGTGCGCTCTTAGTGACTCCCGATGGCATGCCGACCGTATGGATTGGAAGGTCCCAAAAATATTCATCCATGCAACGAGTTTTTGGCCCCGATTTGATGCGAGCAGTCTGCGCACAATCGGTAAAGAGCGGCCACACCCATTTCTTCTACGGAGGCAAACCTGGCGTAGCCGAAGAATTGAAAAGCAATTTCGAAAGGTGGTGTCCGAGTATACGCATTGTTGGAACTGGGACGCCACCTTTCCGGCCACTTACCCTCAAAGAGCAATCTGATCTAATCGATCAGGTCGCAGGCGTAAAGCCGGATATCATTTGGGTTGGTTTGAGCACACCCAAGCAGGAGATGTTTATGGTTGAGACAATTAAGCATCTCGAATGTAAGGTGATGATAGGCGTTGGAGCAGCTTTTGATTTCCATACTGGCAGGACGAAAGACGCCCCAGAATGGATTAAGCGCGCGGGGTTGCAGTGGTTGCATCGATTGTGTCAGGAGCCTAGACGTCTCTGGAAGAGATACTTGGTTAACAATGCCGCTTTTCTTGGCCACTTAGCTTTGCAGGTCACGGGTTCCAAGCGCTACGAATTAACCTCTGAACTCGCTGAAGTAGAGTGGCGTTGATCAATATGCAGTACAGACGACGTCATAAATCATGCCCGCGACTGCTTGGTGATAAATCACGATTTCGTTGTGGGTTTTCGAGTGTATATATGTTGGATTTATGTAAGCAGCGGCCAATGCATTCCCGGCGGCCATCGAACACCTAGAAGTCGAGCTTATTCCAGTCATTTTTACGGAAGTCGGTGTCGTCGCGGATGTGACGAAAGTCTGACGAACAGCAGGTGAAACCGCTGTGGAGTAGAAAGGCAGGTTGCCACTGGCATCCGCCCGAGCTCTAATTGAATTCATCTGGTCATCCACCCCCCCCGTTTGCACCTCCGCTAGAGTCGTTGAAGAAAGTAAATCCCAGTACCTGAAACTGGCTCCTGAACTTCGACTTTATTTCAAAGCGTAGGCCGTTGACCCGGCGGCTCTCCGGGTGCCAGTCACTCCCCAAAATGCCACGCTTAAGGGAGCAGCGATTTGAACCAACGGCGTGCTCGTGTCCGATTCGCTTCCCTCCATATATACAGGTTATGGAACTGCAGCGTGTCACCAACATAGTAGGGATCCGGGGTCCCGACGATGGAAATACAGCTCTGGCCCGATACGGGGTGAGTGGCGGACAGGCTGTAGAAAAAGATGCTTACATTCGCGTGGCCAGTGCCGGAAATACCTTCGTTGCTGATCCGGACGGGTCCCGCTCAGCTGCTATTTCCCTTGGTCTGCGTAAATCGTGATTTGAGCCCACCCTGTGGTGGCGGAGATGACGAAAATCAGCGCACAAATGGCATGTCTACCTGCAAGTACTTTCATGAGTCGTTCTTCATCTAAATGTTTGTCCTGAATGCTACTTTCAGAACCTTTGTCGCCGGAGAATGTACGACAAGCTGGGCGCACGTAGGCGAGCCGAAATTCTGCCTGGGAATAGAAGCTTTGGGGCGCACGGGTTAAAACAGCACTTGGAGAGGCGTTTGGGGTGACCAGACGGTATCTCGATAGGGGCTAGCAAATACGGGGGTAACGCCGAATTCAGTGAACTACTCGTTGCGGCTGGCGTCTTCAAAAGAAGGGAAATCTTGGTCGTTGATCGAGGGGCATGCCTGGTGGTTTGCTGGCACCTGTCCGATCTACTGTACGAAACCATGAATTGTTTCGTAGATCCGGCCCAGTAGTTGACGCGCGAATCAGGGATGTGTAACTGCCGTCATGGAGTTCTCGATCGAGGATTGACCCGCTGCCTCGCACTGGCCGACCATTTCGCAGATTGAAAATCGCCGCCACGATCCCACTTCGCATGCAAAAGGGGTTGCGTTTCGACTAGAATTCAAGACCGCCAATGGGTGAATTCATTCTGGACGGTTTTAGCTCTTGCCGGAATGGGTGAACAATGACTTCTGACAGCTTCCCAGTGCTCCGTCAGGCCTACGAACAAGAGCTCACAGCAATCTATGAGAATGTTCCGGGGATCGTGTTTTACATCTCCCTCGAGCCCGATGGTGAGTTCCGGTTTGTATCCGTGAGCCGCGACTTCCTCACTGCTACGGGATTAAGTCGAGAGCAGGTTGTCGGCTCCCTGGTTCGTGACGTTATTCCCCCGCCATCGCGCGACCTGGTATTGAACCATTATCGAGAAGCGATTCGATCCGGTCTGCCAGTACGATGGGAAGAACAGTCAGAGTACCCCGCCGGCCGACGGTATGGTGAGGTGGCGGTAACTCCGTTGTACGATGCAAGCGGTCTTGCGACGCACCTCATTGGCATCGTCCACGACATCACCGAGCGTAAGCAGCTGGAGGAAAGACGCGCCGAACATCTGCTGGAGGCCGCTCCAGACGCCATGGTGGTAGTGGATCAGACGGGCCGGATCGTGCTGGTCAACGCTCAAACTGAGAAGCTATTCGGGTATCTGCGGGAAGAGATACTTGGGCAACATGTCGAAGTCTTAATTCCACCGCGATTCCTCGCGCGACATCAGTCACATCGCGCCACGTTCTTCTCTGAGCCGCGGGTTCGGCCCATGGGAGCCCAACTCGACCTGTTCGGGTTGCGCAAAGATGGAAGCGAGTTCCCAGTCGAAATCAGTTTGAGTCCTATCAAGACCGAGGAGGGCCTCCTCATTACGAGTGCCATCCGCGATATCACCGAACGCAAAATGTTGGATGAGACCCGCTCGCTGCTCGCCACGATTGTCGAATCAACTGACGACGCAATCATTTCCAAGAATCTGGATGGGGGCATTACGAGTTGGAATGCGGCTGCGCAAAGAATTTTCGGATACACGGAGGGGGAAGCGGTTGGGCAGCCCATTACCCTTCTCATCCCGCCTGAACAATGGGATGAGGAGAACAAGATTCTTACGAAGCTGAGAGCGGGAGAGCGCATCGAGCATTACGAAACGATTCGAGTAGCGAAAGCCGGAAAGAAAGTCAATGTGTCTCTGACCATTTCTCCAATTCGGGACTCCACCGGCAAAGTAGTGGGTTATTCCAAAATCGCCCGTGACATAACCAATCGCAAGCGGGCGGAAGAGGCAATGCGGGAGATGAATCGCGTCTTGGAGGGAAAGAACGTCTTGCTGGAGGCGCGCGAAGAGCTGCTCAAAGTTTTCGTGAAGAACGTGCCAACGGCCGTCGCGATGCTCGACTGCGACATGCGTTATCTACAAGTCAGCGATCGATGGTGTATGGATTATTTGCCTGCCCAAGAGCAGGTACTCGGCCGTTCGCACTACGAGATTTTTCCAGATATGCCCGAGCGATGGAAAGAGGTTCACCGTCGCGCGCTTAGAGGCGAGACCCTGCGAGCTGACGAAGACCGTTGGGAAGGACAAGACGGGACGCATTGGGCGCGTTGGGAAGTGCGTCCTTGGTACTCCGCTGACGGCAGAGTGGGAGGAATTCTTATCCTTGCCGAGGACATTTCCCGCCGCAAGCAGATGGAAGAAGCACTTCTCGGTATGAGTCGAAAACTAATCCAGTCGCAAGAAGAGGAACGTGCGCGGATTGCCAGGGAGCTTCACGACGATATCGCCCAACGGATAGCATTGTTGTCCGTTACCGTGGATCAACTCCGAGAAGAGATGCCCGAGCCTTTTGGGGATGTTAAGAATCAGATTTCGGAAGTGGGAAAGCAATTGACCGAGGTCTCCTCTGACATCCAAGCCGTGTCCCACGAACTGCATTCTTCGACCCTGGAGATTTTAGGCCTTGTGCAAGCCTCGCGAAGCTGGTGCACTCAGTTTGGTAAGCGACACAGGATGGAAATTGGTTTCAGCACTCACGATGTATCGAATGGTCTCTCGAAAGAAATCTCGTTGTGTCTTTTTCGCGTTCTCCAGGAAGGGTTACGCAATGCGGTCAAGCACAGCTTCGCAAAGCAAGTTGAGGTGAAATTATGGGGAGACTCGGATCAGATGCATCTCATCGTCAGTGATTCGGGCAAGGGCTTCAATGTCGCAACCGCAAGGCAGTACGGTGGGTTAGGTCTCACGAGCATACAGGAGCGAGTTCGCCTCGTGAGTGGGACCATTCAGATTGATTCCAACCCGATGCGAGGAACCACCATTCATGCTTGCGTGCCAATAGAAACAAGTCATACGGCCCAGCAAGCAACTGGATGAAGCATCAGTGTACTTTGCGGAGGCACCATTTCTCGGGAACCGGACGGTGAATGGACCTCATTCAATTCTCTGCGCACGGGTCGATAATCCGTGTCCCCCCCCGCGGCGTTCCAATCTCAATCACAATGAGCAACATGGAAAGGTTTACTCATCTATTGCTTCTCGCTGCGTGAGCACCAGCTCGTCGGCTATCCCCCCGCAATGCACGACGCCCCATCACGGTTTGTTTGACAAAAATTGACGTTACCGCGATTGACAAAGACCTATGATTTTCATGAAGCTCAGGGGATGCTCCTTGTTGGAGGCGTTTGTGAGCTGTCAACGGTGTGAGTCTCTCCAGTTGCGGAAGTTTACCGCCGAAATCAACATGCACTTCCCTGGCTACGAAGGTCTGGCCAAACCCTCTGTCTGGGTCTTTCCGCAAGTCTTGGTTTGTCTGGACTGCGGTCTTGCGCAGTTTTCGATTCCGCAATTGGAGCTAGAAAGATTGGCTGCCGACGATGCCAATGTTGTTCGTCCGCAGGCGGCGTGAGGCGGCAGAACCCTTGACTGAGCCCCACTGACATTAGGTTTGCACTGCGTCTCCCGTTTGTCGCCACTTGTGGACAAGGCGCGAAGCCAGGCACAGCTACGCCGCTGGATGGCTGCTCGAGGGTTTCTTCTTGATAGCCTCGGGTTCGTCATAATTCTCTGATACTCGGCCGGGCAGGATTTCTCGCAAGGCCCACTCGATTCGCTTAACGGAAGAGCGAATCTCATCCAGTTGCCGGGCATGCCCGTGAGCATAAGCAGAACCGACAATGGTCTGAAGCGCATTCCGCACGTGATGATTCATCAATTCAATGGTCTTCAACTTCTCGCTCATCCGCTCCCGATCTCGCTGATGCGATGATTCAATGACAAACACGAGCGAACAGGTGAAGACCCCCAACAGGATTTCGTCAACCAATGTCACTTCAGCGTGCAACCCGCGAGCGGCCATCCAAAGGCCAAGAAGATAATCGACTAGGGCAACAGCTGTGCCGGCACCTGCGGCGACCAACCATGTGCGAATGCGTGAAGACGAACTCCGCTTGCCAACCATACGACCACTGGAATGCTTCCAATTGATTCTAGCTCAGGACCATTCGGCAAGAAGAGGGGTAGGTAGCCCGGTGACCGGGATTGCGATATTACACCAGTTATTCCGGCAACTAGCGAGAGGATGACGCTTCTCGGGAGCGCAACGCGCGCGGGCCAGGATCACTCTTGAGGAGGTTTGCCATCAGGCCGGTGCTCCCTGGACCTCTTTCTCAGCAAGCTTTGCCGCCACCGCACTGAAACCGGTTGCGAAGACACCGTTGCCGATCTGCGCGATCATCACCTCGCGGTCAACGCCAACGACTTCGAAATCGGCCCACCATTCCGCAAATGTCCGGTTGCCCTCTGTGACCCGATGCAGTCTGACTCCTGCCACATAGCCGCGTACCGGCAGGGTCCCTTCGATGATTGTGTAGGTGAACACGTAGTGCTCGTCGTCAAGAGAGAGCAGCCGTTCGCGAACGAAGCCTTCTGCCAGAGTGAGCCGGCGGACACATCCGACCTGGTCGCTTGGACCATCGCCCTCAATGATGCTCTTCTTGATGTTTGGGTGATAAGACGGCATATCGTTGTAGTCGCGCATCACGCTCCACACCTTTTCGATGGGGGCGTCGATCACGTGACTGATATATACGGTGTTTGGCATAGGAATCCTTATGGTGCGGGAAAACTGATCCGTTTGAAGTCTTGTGTTTGGCGAGTGATGCTGGTTTCGGTCGGAAGTCGTTCCATCGAACTTGCCCCGTAAAACCCGTGACAATGGCGGGCCTTCCCGAGCACCCAGGCGGCATCCGCGGGCAAGGAAATCGGACCGCCATGGCAGAGCACGATCATGTCGCTGCGCACGTCGAGCGCTGCCTCGGCAATGGTGTCGATTCGCTCGACGCATTGATCGAGTGTAAGCGTCTTCTCTGCACCGATCGTGCCGCCGGCAGTCAAGCCCATGTGGGCAACGATGATATCGGCGCCAACCTGCGCCATCGCCTCTGCTTGGTGGGCGTCGAATACGTAAGGTGTGGTTAGCAGGTCCTTCTCGTGAGCCAGCCGAATCATTTCGACTTCCAAAGCGTATGTGATCCCAGTTTCTTCCAAGTTCTCCCGGAACAGGCCGTCGATGAGCCCTACGGTCGGGAAATTCTGGACTCCGGAAAAGCCTGCAGCAATGACTGTGTTCAGAAAACTGTCGAACAGGCAGAAGGGGTCTGTCCCGTTTATGCCAGCGAGCACCGGCGTTTTCTGTACTACAGGCAAGACCTCCTTTGCCATCTCCATGACCACATCATTCGCATTGCCGTAGGCCAGCATGCCTGACAGGGAACCCCTTCCCGCCATCCGATAGCGACCCGAATTGTAGATCACGATTAGGTCGATGCCGCCAGCCTCCTCGCATTTTGCCGAAAGTCCCGTTCCTGCACCGCCGCCGATGATCGGCTGGCGTGCCCCTACCATCTGAAGAAATTTCGATCGCAGTTCCTGGCGTGAAAAACGTGGCATAGATCTGTTTTCCCAATCCGTCCCGCTCATCCGCTGGCAATCTTCAAGAACTCTGCCACCGCCGCCTGCGCAAACTCCGGATCGTTGATGTGATACGGCAAGCGCATCAGCTTCCTGCGGCCGGTTTGTTCGAGCTCAGCCTCCAAGGAATCGAACAACGCCGCATCTGCTTGGGGATCCCAGAATGGCTGGCCCGGAGCATCCAGCGCCGAAACGCCTCCCAGTGGCAGCAGGAATCTCACCTCCCCTTCGCACCGGTTGAGCCTCTCCGCGATCCAACGGCCCTGACGAACGTTCTCTCCGATTGTGGTTCGCATCAACGTGATCTGGGGATTATGAGGATACAGCTTACGCCCCCGATAGTGTTGCGGCACCGTCTCGGGCGCCCCGAAATTCACCATGTCGAGCGCGCCACACGAGCCCAGATAAGGAGCCCGGCTGCGAGCGACTGCGCCAAAACGGTCATCGCTGCAAGCCAGTACGCCTCCGAACAAGTGATCGCAAACCTCGGTAGTCGTGATGTCGAGCAGGCCGCTAATGTAGTCGTCCTCCAATAGCTTTTCCATCGACTGGCCGCCGGTACCGGTTGCGTGAAACACCATGCATTCAAAGCCGGGTCCGAGCAGTCGGATTATCTGTTGCACGCAGGGCGTCGTTACCCCGAACATGGTAAGCCCTAGGGCCGGGCGAAGCTGATCCGCTTGGGGGAGGGTATGCAGCATCATGCCAGCAAGCGCATGCGCGGCATTCCCTAGCACGCGCCGGGAGATCCGATTGAGGCCGGCAACGTCGGTAACCGAGTACATCATGGTGATGTCCGATGCTCCGACATAGCCCGCCGTGTTGCCGGAAGCCATGGTCGAAATCATGACTTTGGGAACACCGATCGGCAGGGCTCGCATAGCCTGTGTAATCATGGCCGTGCCTCCCGAGCCCCCGATACCGAGTAACCCCCCGATGTCATTTTGCGCTTTGACGAAGCGCTCAAAGGCCTGTGCTATGGCTGCGATCGAGGTGCCACGGTCACCAGAAAAGACTGCATTCTGTCCTTGCGGATGGTGTCCTGCAATCTCCGGGGCCGACACATACCTTCGGCTGGGGGATGACTGAGACGCGTGCCCATCGCCAAAACCCTTAGTCGAGAGATCGGCGAGTGTGACCGGCAATCCCGCTGCTTCGAGCAGGCCGCAAACGTACTCGGCTTCATCCAGCTTGGTGTCGAGGGTCGCCGCTACCCAGGCTCGTTTGGGCGTTGACATTGGGTCCGCTCCGCTGCAGGGCGCTTGTCAGCGACAAGAAATCTACACGCGAATCGCTTGAAATTCCAACCTGAGCGGGTCTTGAAAGACCTCTGACCCGTGCAAAACCGGGCTGATGAGGCGGCCTTGGGTCCTTTTCGAGTCGTCCCCCTGGGTGTCCAGGTGCCTGGTACACTTCCATCCGGGCTCTAGGCGGGGACCTTAGCACCATTCTAAGGTGATATTCAGAAACTCCTCTCCTTTTGGGCAAACCAACTGCAAGGCTGTTCTTGCATCAGAAAAGCGTGGGCGGCAATAGGCCGGATACGTCGCTTCCGGCACTCAGCCGACAGGGGGCCACTTACATGACCGTTACCAAGGAAACGATTGCTCTCGAAGGCGTTCTCAAGGGAGAAGGGCGAGAACGGACCTGCGTGGTGAAAGTTTTGCAGCATGCGACCTACGCCGACGAGTGTACCCGCCCCACGTGCCTGTCGTATTCCCGTTGCGTCATTGAAGATCACGATGACTTCCCCGACGGTGAATACCAGTTGGAGTTTGCGGAACGGCGGATCCTGCTGAGCAAGACAGGCGGACAATATGTGCCCAGATTGACGGAAAACGACTCCCCGTGCACTTTGTCGGTGGCAAGCTAGGATTGGCCGTTTCATTCGAACTTACCTTCTTGCCTTCTCGTTCCAAACTATTCTTCCCGTAGCTCGTCTCTTCCTCTACTTCAGGTAAAATTGTGCGTTTCTCGTGATTCATGCCAGTTCCACATGGGAGGGCAATTCATGTCTTTTACCCGTCGAGACTTGCTCCGTTCCGGAGTGGTTGTTTCCGCATCCTCGCTAGCCACTGCTTCGTTTCTGCGATCAGCCAGGGCCTTGTGGGGTGCTTATCCAGGAGCAGCGTCGTCGGAAGCTCTTTCTGCGGTCGCTCCGAGAGAGCGATATCTCATGGATTTTGGGTGGAAGTTTCGGTTTGGGCATGGCAACGACCCGGCACGAGACCTTGGTTTCGGCAGCGGACAGGGTGATTTCGCAAAATCAGGAGAATTCAAGTTTGCGACCGCAAAACTGGATGAGTCTGGGTGGCGAACGTTGAACCTGCCCCATGACTGGGCAGTTGAATTGCCGTTTGTTCGCGACGAGAGTTTGCAGAGTCACGGATATAAGCCGCTCGGTAGGAACTATCCTGAGACAAGCGTGGGGTGGTATCGCAGGACCTTCGATGTTCCGGAAGCGGATCGTGGTCGCCGCACGGTTTTGCTATTCGATGGGGCCGTCCGGAACGTTCTGGTTTTCCTCAATGGCTACTATATCGGGCGGAACGACAATTCCTATGCGCCTTTCAGCTTCGATCTCAGCGACTTCCTCTACTACGGGCAAAAAAATTATTTGATGGTCCGGGTGGATGCGAGCTTCGGGGATGGCTGGTTTTACGAAGGCGCGGGGATCTATCGCCATGTTTGGCTGACCAAGATGGATGCGCTGCATCTTGCGCAATGGGAAAGCTACGTTCGTACCGAGGTGAAGGGAAATGCGGTCACCCTGAACCTGGGCACGATTGTCGAGAACCAGGGACGGAAGGCGGAGACCTGCCGCGTGCGTTGGCAGATTCTGGATGCGTCCGGCAAGACCGTGGCCGCTGTCGACTCCCCGACGCAGCCAGTTGCTGCCGATGCCTCGACCTCGTTTACAGCCAGCGCAAGGCTGGCGAATCCCGCGATGTGGTCGCCTGAGACTCCCAACCTGTACTCCGCGATCGTGACCGTAGAATCCAGCGGCAAAGCGCGCGATGCCGAGCGCGTAAGCTTTGGAGTACGAACCCTGGCCTGGGATGCGGACAAGGGCTTTTTCCTGAACGGCCAACGTGTGGAGTTGAAGGGCACCTGCAATCATCAGGACCACGCCGGGGTTGGCGCTGCGTTGCCTGACCGGTTGCAATGGTATCGTCTCGCAGTGTTGCGCGACATGGGCGGGAACGCCGTGCGCACATCTCACAACATGCCGACGCCGGAGTGGGTGGAAGCCTGCGATCAAATGGGCATGATGATGATGTGCGAGACCCGCATGATGAGTTCTAATCGGGAAGCCATGGCGCAGCTTGAGACCATGATCAAGCGTTATCGCAATTCGCCAGCGATTGTGATCTGGTCGGTAGGGAACGAAGAGTGGACGATGATGCCGCAGCAGCAAGCGGTTCCCGTGGTCGACGCGATGATCGCGCGCTGCCACGAACTGGATCCGACCAGACTGTGCACGGCGGCCGTGAATGCCTCTTTCGACAAGCCGTTCGCCGAGCAGTTGGACGTGATGGGCTACAACTATAACCTGCAGGTCATCGACAAATGGCGCAAGGACCATCCTGCGAAACCCAGCGTGGGCACAGAAACGGCGAGCACGGTATCGACGCGCGGTATCTATGAAACCGACAAACTGCGCAATTGGGTGAGCGCTTATGATGTGAACCACACCTCGTGGTCTGAACTCGCCGAACAATGGTGGACTTTCTACGCAGCGCGGGAATGGCTGGCTGGTGGATTTGCCTGGACCGGATTCGATTACCGCGGGGAGCCAACCCCGTACGGCTGGCCGTCCATCAACTCGCAGTTCGGCATTGTGGACATGTGCGGTTTTCCCAAAGACAACTTCTACTATTACAAGGCTTGGTGGGGAAAGGACCCAGTCCTGCATCTGTTTCCGCACTGGAATTGGGAAGAACGCGAAGGCGAGACCATCAAGGTTTGGGTGCACTCCAATCTTGACCAGGTTGAATTGTTCCTGAATGGCAAAAGCCAGGGCAGCAAGAAGGTCGAACCGCTGAAGCATCTAGCGTGGGAGGTGAAGTACGAGCCGGGAGTGCTTGAGGCCCGCGGCAGCAAGAGCGGCAAGGTTGTGCTCACCGAGAAGCGTGAGACAACTGGCAAACCGGCCTCGATCAAGTTGACTGCAGATCGAACCGAGATCAATGCGGATGGGGAAGATGCCGCCCTGATACGAGTTGAATCACTGGACGAACAGGGACGGCACATTCCGACGGCTGATTTCCCGATCAATTTCAGGGTGAAGGGCGAAGGCGCGCTGATAGGCGTGGGTAACGGCGATCCGAACTGCCAGGAGTCGGACAAGGATCCTATCCGAAGCTTATTCAATGGATTGGCGCAAGTCATCTTACAGTCCACGAAGACTGCCGGCGAGATTGTGCTTGAGGCCTACACCGAAGATTGGCCCGGGCCAAAACTTCCGTCGGTAAGCTTGAAGATTACGACCAAAAGGTGGAGTTGAGGCCGACACTGGCATGAGCAGGCAAGGAGGGACCGACATGCGAAATGGAATGGTTCTCCTGGTCGCGCTCTTTAGCGCCATGGGCTCGGTCCAAGGGGGCTCGAATAAGCCGAAGTCGGTAGCTCCGGCGCGTGAGGGGTTCACCCTCGCCTGGGCGGATGAGTTCGATCAGCCGGACAACTCGGCGCCGGATCCGGCGAAATGGAAATTTGCCGTTGGAGGAAATGGATGGGGTAATGAGGAACTGGAGTACTACACATCACGGCGGCAGAATGCGCGCATACGGCACGGGAATCTCGAAATCATCGCGCGCGAGGAAAGCTACAGGGGGCGGGATGGGGTAAGACGCGACTACACTTCGGCGCGGCTTATCACGTCTGGCAAGTTCGAGCAGGCATACGGGCGGTTTGAGGCGCGGATCAAAATTCCATATGGGCAGGGTGTCTGGCCCGCGTTCTGGCTGCTGGGGGCTGACGACAAGCACGTCGGTTGGCCAACCTGCGGCGAGATCGACATCATGGAAAACATTGGACGCGAACCGGCGATCGTGCACGGCACCATTCACGGACCGGGATACTCGGGCGCAAAAGGAATCGGAGACCCGTATTCCGTGAGCTCAGGCCGGTTTGCCGATGACTTTCATGTTTACGTTGTGGAATGGGAGCCGGAACAGATCCGGTTCTACGTTGATGATCATCTCTACGCTACCCGCAAGCCGTCGGACTTGCCAGCAGGCACGAAGTGGGTTTACGACCATCCTTTTTATATTCTTCTGAATTTCTCGGTGGGAGGCGGGTGGCCGGGGAGCCCGGATGCAACTACAAAGTTTCCGCAAACGATGCTGGTCGATTACGTACGCGTATATAAAAAGACTCCGTAAGTACATCCCTCGCTCAATGCAGGCAACGCGTGCGGAAGGTTCAGACTCTCAAAAGCGAGTCTCCGAAAGGATGGGCCGCATGCAACTTACCAGCGCTGAAATCCAGGAAGGCGCAGAGATCCCCAGCAAATATACCAGTGATGGCGAGAATGCTTCGCCGGAGTTGTCGTGGAAAGACGCGCCTCCCACCACCAAGTCGTTCGTATTGGTCCTGCATGATCCCGACGCGCCTCGCGAAGGCGGGTTCACCCATTGGGTCGTGTTCAACATCAGACCGGGCGTCGGGCACATCGAAGAGGCCGTGCCCGAAGGGGAAGAGATTAAGGGCGTCGGTCTGCAAGCAAAGAACGAAGGTGGAAAGCTGGGCTATCTGGGGCCGGCGCCGCCCTCGGGCGTTCACCGGTATTTTTTCAAACTCTACGCTCTGGACTGCATGCTGGACGTTACCTCAGGGGCGGACTTCAGAGATGTGCAGGCGGCGCTCCGAGGGCATGTGCTCTCTCAAGCGGAACTCATGGGAACCTACGAGAAGAAGAAGGAGCAGGCCGCGTAGTGGGTTCAGCATGTAGTAAGGTTCACGCGCCGCTTGCCGGTCCCGGGAAATTGCTCAGGCCTAGGGCTCTCCTGGTCGGGCTTCAAGAAGTTCTGGTGCTCGGAGACCGCGGTTAATTGAGGCCTAGCCCTACCTTCGGCGCTAACACGAGGCTTGCGATTGGCCCGCCCTCGCCGGTCATTTCCTTTTGTCTGTTTCGAGGACGTGTGTTGCCCTTTGGCGAAGAAGCGGCGCTTATATGGGGACGTCTCATGTCGGAAGGTGCCACTGCCGGACAACCCAGGAGCGCTCTGGATATGGTTATTGCTTCGATCGCCGAGGCAAACAATTGCGTTCTCGTCACTGACAACGAGAAGCACTTCCCCGATATGGATATTCTCAATCCGCTGAGGTACGTAGAACGAGGAGATACTCCCCAGGCCTAAACTCACTAATCAGGCCGAGAACGCACGATCCCACAATCACACCTAAAGTGACACACCATTCAGAAACCTTCGCATCAGGAGGGCGGAGCAGGCCGCGTAGCCAGTTCACCAGGTGGTCAAAACCTCGCAAACGAAGACGTGGCGGGCCACTGAGGAGCACGAGCGAAGCTGGTTGGTCGTTGACTCGACAATTGGGAAAAGAGCTGAGTGGGGACACCTCCTAAAGGTCGAAGGAATCCCCACCCCAGCTGAATTAGAACAAACCGGTCATCGGAGTTGCGCCACTGGCTGCGCCCGGGAAACTGCTCAGGCCCAGTGCCTTCATGACGGTCTTCAAAAGGTTCTGGTGCTGGTATAGAGTCCCTGACTTCATGCCTAGCTTTACCTTCGGCCCAATCACCAGACACGCGATGTGTCCGCCGCCGTGAGCCGTGTCGGTATCAAGGCTCTCATCGAAGACGATAATCAGGATTCCATCTTTCTGGAATGTCGCACTTGAGATTAAGGGTGCGATATTCGTCTTCAGCCAGTTGTCGGCCGCACTCAAGCTGCCATCATGCGCGTCGTTCATGAGATTGGGCACGATGAAGGAAAAGTTTGGCAGGTTGTTGTTGGCCAGATCCTTGGAGAACTGCGTGAACGGCACCAGGTTGTACTTTTCGCTGCTGTTGGCGACGTCCGAGAAGAAGGCCAGCGGATTGTGCTTTTTCGCGTAAAGCCCCGAGCCGCAACCTGTGTATCCCGCGGAAGGCAGACTTTCCGCATACGACTTCCAGGTTTTCCCTGCGCTGAGCAGATGGCGGACGATATTGTCGTTCGTCAAGGTCGAGCAATAGCTGTCGTTATTGGTGATGGTCTGTCCGGCAGTCATCATGAAGTAGTTGCCGATCGACGGGTGGGTGTTGGCATAGTACTGGGTGGAAAGTCCGTACTTGTTGGCCAGGCTATTGAGGTATGGCATCGAGGAACTGCCGATCACTTGCGAATAGCTGTGGTTCTCTTCGACGACGACGAAGACGTGGCTCGAGGAGGGAATCGTTCCCGTGCTCGAACTGCCGCCGCTGACGGTGATCGTCACCGGCGTCTTGGTTGACCCGCACTTGTCCCACTCTTGGACGACGGCGTTGTAGGTTCCGGGTGAGAGTGTCAGATAAGTATTCAGGCTAGATCCGGCGACTGTGTACACAAGAACACCGGGCGCTTTGTAGATGCCCATGGACGACACGCCGCTCGAGCAGGTCGTGGTCGCGGTAGCAACAAAATGCACGGGCGATGCTGCTGACGAACCTGAAGTCGGGGAGGTTACTTTTACGGTTGCAAACGCAGGAATGGCGGAAATCGCCACGAGAAAAAGGAAATGCTTCATCAAATACTCCAGCTAAGGATGATTTACACACGAATGCTGGGCCGCTAAAAGCAGCTACATTGCTTTGCAGTCGGTGCAGGGTGAGTTGCCGTCACTTTAGATGCGCATCAACTTACGTTCAAGGCATCGGGAGAATACTTAGTACATCCGTAATCCGGGTCGATCTACGCGGCGGGATGGCCTGAGGGCAGGTAATTTACAGGCTTTTCATGAAGCAGAAGTTCGGTCGCCATCACTCGCGGATGAGCATGGAACCACTCTTGGACAACGCCATCGGTAAGGAAGTTTGCGATGGACAGCAGCGTCATGCCCTGATGGTGGGCCATGTAGCAACGCACCAGTTCGAATTCGTGGCGCCACTTGCGATGCCGGCTGACCGTATAGTCGGCCGACTCGTAGAAACCATATGCTCCGAACCATCCTTCGTGGGAGATGCGGCGGAGATTTTCAAGGGCTGCCTTGGGCGCCGTGGCTAAGGCGAGCGCCGTTGAGTACGGAGAGATGACGAGCGCCTCGAGTTCATTCTGGTGCAGCGCCAGTTGCGGCACTCCGAAGGCGTGGTATTGATAGGTGCCAGCTTCATCCCGGGCGGCGTAGGCAGACTCGGAAATTCCCCAGGGGATGCGCTTCGGCGTTGTGTATTCCCGTTGCATCTGTACTGCGGCGTGGCGGGATCGGTCAAGCAGGGTGCCGGCATATGTTCGCATCCAGATTGAGGGCATGAGGTATTCGAACATGGTTCCCGTCCAGGAAAGCAGGACAGGGCGTCCGAGTGGTGCAACATGAGTGCGGGCCAGCAAGAACCAGGTTTCTTGCGGAATCTCGTCCTTGGCTACGGCAACGAATGCGGCGGTGCGGGCTTCGGAGGCCAGGAGGTCATAGCACGCAGCATGAATTTCGCCTTTCTCCGCCTCCATGCCGATCGAAAGCAGCTTGCGGCGCGGATTCCAGAGGAATGCGAACTCGGTCTCGTCGGCGATGCCCTCGATATCTTCGGACAGGGCTTCGAGTTCGCTGATCAGGCGAGTGGCGTCATTGCTGGCGCCAGAAATCATCGGGACCAGGCGGCGCAGCAGCTTGGTTTGTTGGTCATTCGCATCGGTGCGAACGTCGAGCTGGGCTTGCAGCCGGGCAGCCAGGGTCGCGGTAAGGGCGGGAAGGTCTTTGAGAACAACGTCCGCGCCCGGGAGTCCAAGCTCGCTGTCGTTTCGGAGCTCGGCAAAATCCTGCAACATCCACGGCGTGAAGCGGGCGACGAGGTGATGAAGCGCGTGCAGCCTGCGGGCTGCCTCGTTCGCGAACCACTTCACATCTCCCGCATGCTTGGCCTCAAGATCTTTGCCGGGGATACGTTCTAGCGCAGGCACCGGGAACTTAAGCAGCGTTTTCAACCAGTCGCCGTGTTCGATTCTGCGATCCAGTCTTACGAATAGCCCTCGCGGGAAGGCACGAACGTCGGCCAAGACGCGCAAGTGATCGAGGAACCCTTCGGCAAGCGCCGAGCGCAAGAGTGGCTGCTCCAGAAGTTGCTTGCAGCCGATTTGTAAGGTCCACAAGGATGCTACGAAGTTGCCGCTGTCGACGGTTGAGACAAACAGCGGCGGCAGAGGATCGAGTGTCTTTGTGTCGTACCAATTGAACAGGTGCCCGCGATGGCGCTTCATGCGGCGAATGGTGGCCAGGGTTCGTGCGGTATGATCGGCGAATTCGGGGAGGGAAAGGTAGCCGAATTCGCAGGCTACCTGACGCGCGTTCAATAACAGCCCGATGTTGGTCGGGGAAACTCGGGCGGCGACGCGGGAGGGATCTTCCTGCAGATTGTCGGGGATCAACCAGTTGTGCTCTGGATTGCTGAACTCGGCAAAGTAACGCCACGTACGCAACGCGGTGCGGCGAAGGAAGAGCCTGTCTTTTTCGGAAGCTTCGGTCCGCGACGGCTGGGGTGGATGGTTTAACCACACCGACACGGCTTTGCTGCAGGCCCACAAAACCAGAATCGGAAGGGCTGCGTCAAATCCCGCGTGGCGCCCAAAGAAGACAATTACTCCGAGAAGCACCGCGATCACCGGCATCCAGTTGAGGTAAATGTCGACCGGGGTGCGCTTGTTGCGGCCGGCTTCCGCTTCGGCGGCGGTTTCCCACTCCAGCAGCCGCTGGCGCGTAAACCATCGCCGGATGAGAGTGCGCACCACGGCATCGAGCGAGACCAGAGTCTGATGCAAGAGGAAGGTTACGCCGAGCAGAACGCTGAAGTTCGACACCACCAGGACAGCCAGAGCTTCGCGCGCGACCGCCAGCTTTTGTTCAAAGGCGGCTCGAATCAGTGTGAACAGAAACTCGAACCAAACCGGCACGAATAGAATCGCCGCTGCCGCAATCGTCCATCGGGTCGGTGAACCGGGAAGAACCAGCCAGCTGAAGACAAACAGAATCAAAGTGGCGGGTTCGACCAAGCTGCGGCGCAGGTTGTCGAAAATCTTCCATTGCGAAACCATTGCGATCGGATTCGGAACCAGCCGCCCGCTCTCATCTGGCACACGCGTAAACAGCCAGCTCGTGATCTGCCAGTCGCCGCGCAGCCAGCGGTGTTTGCGGCGGTTGTAGGCGCTGTAGTGGGATGGATAATCCTCAACCACTTCGACATCGGTAACCAGGCCGACGCGCGCGTACGCTCCCTCAATCAGATCGTGGCTCAGCAGGGCATTTTGCGGGAAGCGTCGATCGAGTACGCGATGAACGGTCTCGGCTTCGAAGATTCCTTTGCCGGCAAAAATCCCTTCGCCGTAGAGATCCTGGTAAACGTCGGAGACCGCACGGGTGTAGATGTCGAAGCCCGTCTGACCCGAATAGATGTTGGCGAGACGCGAGCGCGAGGCGCTTTGAACGCTGATGCGCACGCGCGGTTGTAGAATCCCGTACCCAGCCACGACGACGTTCTTCTCAGGATCGACAATGGCCTGATTCAGGGGATGAGCCAGCGTGCCGACGAGCTTGTGGGCTGTCCCGCGAGGAAGTTCGGTGTCGGCGTCGAGGGTGATCACGTAGCGAACCTTGGCCAACTTCGAGACGTCCCCCGCCTTAAAGGGGAAGCTGTCGTACTCGTCGAAGAGAAATTTGCTCAGGTCCATCAGCTTGCCACGCTTACGCTCCCAGCCCATCCACACCTGCTCGCGCGGGTTGTATACGCGATGACGATGCAGCATGAGGAACGAACTGCTTTGCTGGTCTGAGTACTTCTCATTGAGAGCGGCAATCAGGCTGGCGCAGAAGCTTACGAGCGGATCGTCTTCGTGCGCGGGGACCGGCGAATCGGGTAAGTCCGTGAGCAGCGCAAAGTGCAGATTCCGATCATGGTTGGCAAGGAATCGAACCTCGAGGTCGTCCACCAGACGTCGCACTTGCTTCTCATTGAGCAAGAGCGCAGGCACTGCGACGAGCGAAGTGCAGTCTTCGGGAATGCCTTTCGAGTAGTCCAGCTTTGGCAGAATCTCGGGCCGAAGGAGCGCGGTAGTCAGGTAGTTCATGAGCTGCACCGCGCTTTGCGAGCACGGTAGCAGCAACACCAGCATCGAGAACAGAATCAGCAGGGGCGGTGTGAAGGTGCTGGTAAGAAGCAGCACAATCGCCGACATGATGCCGAAGGTGAGCACCTCGATACCAGGCAGGTAGAACTCATCCGGATGGCTCTTCAGGAAGGCGCGGACACGCTGAATCAGTGAAGGCCGAAAGCGGATACGGCTTTGCAATTGCGGCAGACCTTCTGCCATGAGGTAGTAGCCGACGTGCGCGTGGCGATTGGCGACGCGTTGGTCTTCCTGCTTGCGCTCGGAGGAATGGCGGGCAAGCGCGACGGCCTCGAACGCCACTTCCATCTCGGTGGAGTCAGACCGCGCGGCCAGTTTTACGACCCGCTCGCGATAAAGACTGCGGCTGTCATAATCCATTCGCGGGTATGCGCCCGCCGGATCCTGACGAAGAATGGAATCAAAGGCAATCTGCGGATCAAGAACGTCCTTCCATTGCAGTTCATTGATTTCCCGCAGGCTGCGGACGCAAATTCCTACCGACGAAGGGGTTGAGTTGTCCAGGAACTTTCTAGCCCGGACAGCGACCTGTTCGAGCAGAACCAGTTCCATCGACGGAATGACGGACCAGAGTTCTTGGAATTTCAGAACCGTGTGTTTCTGAAAGGCACTCAGATATTCCGAGAAGCTCGCCTCCGCGAAGCTGCAATGGACCGCGTGTAAGTAGGCTTCGGAAACCGCCGCGCAGCGGGGGATCGTGAGCCCATTGGGCGTGCGTACGTGGGGCAAATCGCGAAGCAGTTTGAACGCGCTGCGCGTGTTCCAAACCTCGGCCCAAAGCATGGTCATGTTATCGCGGAGCCAGCGGAGGTCATCAGGATCGTCCGGGGTGCGGGGAGCGCGGCCGGCCTGCTCGAGCACAGGCTTTAGAACGGCATACATTGCCTTCCAACGGGCCATAAAAAAGCCAGAATTATGGACACCAGGGTTCCAGGCCAGCAAGCGGGAGAGTTCCTCGGCCCCTTGCTGCAACTGCCGCGGCTCCGGTGGAGTAGGCAGTGGGCCTTGGGGCTCGTGCTCCATGACGGCCTCGAGCATCTCGATATGGGTGTTCTCGGGCATGAATGATCAGCGATAACTGGCGGCTTGCAATTCAAATAGCTCGGCGTAACGTCCGCCCATGCGTGTGAGCTTCTCGTGAGTTCCTTCTTCCGCGATGTTTCCGTTCTCCAGTACTACGATGCGGTCTGCCATGCGCACTGTCGAAAATCTGTGGGAAATAAACAAAGCCATCTTGCCGGTGGTGAGCTCGGCGAATCGCTGGAAGACCTGATACTCACTGCGAGCATCGAGCGCCGCCGTGGGCTCATCAAGAACTAGAAGCTGGGCATCGCGAAGGTAGGCACGGGCCAAGGCAATCCGCTGCCACTCGCCGCCCGAAAGGTCCACACCACCCTCAAAGCGGCGGCCGAGCATCTGCTCGTATGTCCCCGCAAGCTTGGCCACGACTTCATCGGCGAGGCTCTTGTGGGCGGCTTCCTCGAGCATGGGCTTGTTCTCGATCTCATCGATTTTGCCTACGGCAATGTTTTCGCGAGCCGTCATCTCATAGCGCATGAAGTCCTGGAAGATGACTCCGATCTCCCGATAAAGGTCTTCGATGTCGTATTCCCGCAAATCCACGCCATCCAGCAGCACCTGGCCTTCGGTCGGATCATAAAGCCGGGTAATGAGCTTAACGATCGTGGTTTTGCCCTGGCCGTTCTCGCCAATCAGCGCAACCCGCTCGCCGGGACGCAAGTGGAAGTTCAATCCGTTCAAAACCCGGCGCTCGGTACCGGGGTAAACGAATGACACGTTGCGGAATTCGAATCCCTGCTGGATGGGCCGCGGCGCGGGTAGGGCGTTGGGCTTGGACTGGATGGTCGGCTTCATCTCGAGGAAGGCGAGCAAATCGGTAAGGAACAAAGCTTGATCGGCGATTCCCGAGAGCGTCGAGAGGACCTGTTGAATGTTGCTGCTCGCATTAAGGATGGCTGCGGTGAGGAAGTAAAAGGCGCCGATGGTCCATTTGCCCGCGAGCGTTTTCCAAATGACGTAGGCATAAGCGCCGTAGTAGCCGCCGGTGCTAATGACCGACAGGATCGACCCGATGCCAAGACGGGTGCGTGCAAGTTCGACATCTTGCTGGTAAACGATGTCGGAGAGTTTGGCAAACCGGTTGGTAAAGAACTGGCTGAGGTTAAAAAGTTTGAGTTCTTTTGCCGCTTCCTTGGTGGCTCCAGCCTGACGCAAATAGTCAAGCTGGCGCTTGATCGGAGTCTGGCGGAAATTCTTGGCGTATCCAAGAAATGCAAAGTGCGTCTCGCCCAAAAATGCAGGCAGTACGGTCGCAACCAGCACTAGCATGAGCCATGGCGAATACAGCATGACGGCGACGGTCCAGCCGATCGCCGTGATGAGCTGCAACTGCAGACGGCCGATCGATTGGATCATGACCAGCCGATCCGTTGCCTGTACCCGGGCACGTTCCAGCCGATCGTAATAAATCGGATCTTCGTAGGCGGTCAGGTCGAGTTCCGAGGCGTGCTTCATGACCTGAATGCTGACGTGACGCGTGTACTTGTTCGCCAGCAGCGAGTCGGAATAGTCGATCATCCGCAGAACCACGCCATTGAGCACCGCCAGGCCGAACTCTATGCCCACTAGCCACCAAAGCCGCGTAGGTAGGGGCGCGTGGGTTTTGAGCGCCTCGACAATGATGTCGATGATGAGCTTGGGGATATAGCCGATCGCAATCGGGAGAAGCGCGGCTACGATCCTGGCCACAATTCCAAACGAGACCACGCCGGGTCCCGAGCGCCAGACAATCTTGAGGATGGGCGGGACATTCCTAAGCGCGGTGAGGCGCTCCTGCCAGCTGCTCCAGAAGTTCTCGCTGTGTGACATTTTGGCCGTGTCCGGCTTTAGAAGCCGCTTGCTTCTACTTACGTTGCTACAGAGAAGTGCTGCCGCCGTGGTTCCAACCAGAGATGCCGAAAACCGCGGTAAGGGTTTTATCGCTCTGCAGTTAGACGCCAAGGACCCCTCAGACGGCGTGTCCGCATTGCTGGTCATTATAAATAGCCGGGGCGAGCTGGCTTTCCGTTCAGGACTAAGGCAAGAGCCCTAATTACTCCAGTTATCCCCCGAGGACGCGAATGTTTTGACTCTAGTTGTGGTCGGGATGAAGATGCGCTTGAGCAAGTAATTCACGGCTGCGCTCTCGTTCGAGCAATATTTTCCTGGCTTCGACAAGAAAGTCTATTGTTTTGTGTTTTCAGGATTGTCACTGGGCAGCAGCTCTGGACATAATGAGGTACAGCAGAGCAATGAGCTTTTCCCGCCGTCATTTCCTTCGCGTGGCTATGACCGGGGCTGCGGTGCTCCCGTTCACCAAGGGGAGCCTCGCCGCCGGCCTGGCGCCACCGACTCCCCGCATCTCCGCGACCGACGATGCTCTACTGGATGAACTGGAGCGTGCGGCATTCGACTTCTTCTGGAATGAATCTGACCCCCACACCGGCTTGATTCGCGACCGGGCCAACGCCGATGGCGGGGGCCAAAGAACCAAGGCAAGCATCGCGGCCACCGGATTCGGGCTCACCGCTCTTTGCATTGGACACGAGCGGCGGTTCCGTCCGCGGGGCGAGATTCAGGCGCGAGTACGCCAGACGCTCCATGCTTTGTCGCACGAGACCCCCACGGAGAATGGCCTGTTTTATCACTTCATGCAGGGAAATGACGGCACGCGATACAAGCTTTCTGAAGTTTCTCCCATTGACACGGCCATTTTGCTCTGTGGCGCTTTGACTTGCCGGGAGCAGTTTTCAAACGCCGAGATCCAGCGGGATGCGACCACGCTCTACCATCGCGTGGATTGGAACTGGGCGATGAACGGGGGGAAAACCTTCGCTCTTGCCTGGACTCCGGAGGAAGGGTTCAGCCGTTTCCGCTGGGATTCCTATTGCGAGTCGATGATGCTGTATTTGTTGGCCATGGGTTCGCCGACGCACCCGATTCCTGCGGAGAGTTGGCACGCGGTGCGGCGTCCGAAAATGGTCTATGCGGGACACCAATACATCTCCAGCCCGGCGCCGCTGTTCGTACACCAGTTCTCGCACGCGTGGTTCGATTTTCGGGACAAGCACGACGATTACGCCAACTACTTCCAGAATTCCATTGTCGCCTGCCAGGCACATCGCGAGTTCTGTACCTCGCTGAGCCAACATTTCCCCAGTTATACCGAGGACATCTGGGGCATCACCGCCTCTGATTCAACCCGGGGATATGTAGCCTGGGGAGGGCCGCCCCTGCTCGGACCGATTGACGGAAGCGTGGTACCCGCGGCTTCGGCGGGATCGTTGCCATTCCTCTTTAATGAAGCATTGACCGTTCTACGCACTTTGCGCAGCCGCTATGAAAGGCAGACATGGCGCAAGTACGGGTTCGTCGACGCTTTCAACCCAATGACCGGCTGGGCGAGCAAAGACGTGCTCGGCATTGACGTAGGCATCAGCATGCTCATGGCAGAGAATGCACGCTCCCAGTTCATCTGGAACACCTTTATGCGCAACCCTGAAGTGGAAGTCGCCATGGGCCGCGCCGGCTTCCTGCCGGATGGGTTCGAAGTGCCGGTCATGGCCTAGTTACTCTCCGCTGCCAGGCAGCGCCTTCCCAACGAAATCAGTCAAGAATGGGTAGCGCCACGCACGGTTGCACCAGGAAAGGAAGCTGGTTGATGTGCTTCAGGGATTCCTCGACCAGCGAGGTTGGGCAGGGCTCGAGCGTGATCACAAAGGGCAGCTTCGAAACCGGGAAGCCCGGCTTCTGGAAGACGGAATCGATGTTGATGCCAGCTTTCGAAAATATGGTGGCCAGGGCAGCGATGATTCCGGGCTCGTCTTTCACCGTGAAGCGCAGGTAGTGACGGGTGGTGAAGTCGGAGCTGACCCCCAGCTGAGCAAGCCCGTTTTCGTGGATGGCAACGCCGCCGATCTGGCGTAGACGGACGATAGAAATAAGATCGGAGACAACCGCCACCGCGGTTGCGTTTCCGCCCGCACCGTGGCCGGCGAAAATCGTCTCCCCGCCGAACTTGCCGGTGGACATCACAAGATTCTGCGGGCCCTCTACGCTGGCCAACGGGGAGGAGCGGTTGACCAGGGTCGGCTCCACCGAGGCGAGCAGCCGCCCGCCTCGCTTCTCGGCACGCGAGATCTGGCGGATGGTGCAGTCGAGCAGCTTGGCGTATTCGAAGTCGATGGGCTCGATGATCGAAATCGAGCGCGTAGGAATTTCTGAATGAGCTACGGCCGAACGTAGTCCCACGCGGCAGAGAATCGTGATCTTGGCGCGGGCGTCATAACCATCGACATCTTCCGAGGGATTGGCTTCCGCGTAGCCGAATTTCTGAGCTTCCGCCAGGGCTTCCGAAAAAGAGATCCCGGCATTCTCAATGCGAGTCAAAATGTAGTTGCAGGTGCCGTTCAGAATTCCGCACAACTCGATCAGTTCGTCCCCTGCCAAACCTTCTTGCAAGCCTGATATGACCGGAACACCGCCTGCCACAGAGGCCCCAAAAGCGACGTGCCCCCCGCGAGAGTGTGCCTGGGCTACCAACTCCGGTCCGTAGCGAGCGATGATCTGCTTGTTGGCGGTCACGACCGACTTGCCAGATTCCACCGCGCGGCGAATCCATGTGGTTGCGGGTTCGAGTCCGCCAACAAGTTCGACAAAGATGTCGGCATCTGAAGAAAGGACGTCATCGATGTTGTTGGTCCACTGCACGGTAGGCGGCAGCCAGTCTGCACTCCTCTGCTTTCGCTCGAAATCGCGATTGAAGATATAGCTGAGGCGCAGACCTTCCGGCGGGTGCTCGGTGAGAATGCGGGCGACCGAGCTGCCAACCGTGCCGAAGCCGGCCAGTGCAACCTTTAGCGGCTTGCGGGAAGAAAGGCTCGACTTCGCCGGTTCGTCAATGGATGCCGTGCGTGGATTCAATCTGCTCTCCTAAGCTTCTAGAGTGCCGCCGCAACCGCTCGCCTGAGTGACGGTTTGTGGTTCGCCGTCCGTTTTCCTGGCCGTCCTGTGCCGTTCACTCGGATTCCGTTATTTTTTCTTGCACGCAAGGGAAAGAAGTGGTCATGCAAATGGCGCACCACCCTAGGAACATCATCCTCTTTTACGACGAAGCTGATGTTGATTTCGGATGCGCCCTGGGAAATCATTCGGATATTAACCTGGGCCTCAGCCACGGTGTTAAAGACGCTGGCGGCAATGCCAGGCTTGCCATGGATGTCTTCGCCAACCAGGCAGATGACTGCCTGGTCGTTGTCCACGTTAACGTCGGCAATCTGTTCAAGATCTTTTATGAGCGCATCTGCCAGCCGTCTGGTCTCGATGGTGAAGGACATGCTGACTTCCGAGATGGCAACGATGTCCACCGAGGCAGCATGCCGGTCCATGGCTTCAAATACCGAGCGCAGGAATCCGTGCACGCCCACTCCCCGCGAGGCCACCACGTTCACAATGCTCACACCCTTCTTGGCAGTGATGGCGCGGAAGACATCACGGCTCGGCGGCGACTGCGCGGTGATTTCGGTTCCCGTGCTCTTGAGATTGCGCGAGTTCAGAACGTAAACCGGAATGTTCTGATGAATGGCAGGAAGAAGCGTGAGGGGATGCAGCACCTTGGCGCCGAAGTAGGCAAGCTCGGCGGCTTCGTTGAAGCTGATTTGTTTGATGGTACGGGCACCGGAACAGAGGCGGGGGTCGGTGGTCATCATGCCTTCCACGTCTGTCCAGATCTCGATCTTGTCGGCATTCAGGGCAGCGCCCATGATGGCCGCCGAGTAGTCGGATCCCCCTCGGCCAAGCGTGGTTGGAATGCCATCGGTACTCGCGGCGATGAATCCCCCCATGACTGGGGTGCGTTTCTTGGCGAGAAGCGGGCCGATCTTCCTCTTGGACTTCTCGCGAGTTTCCTCGAGCAGCGGAACGGCACGGGTGTGAGTGGTGTCGGTTACCAGGCACTCGCGGGAATCGACCCATGCGGCCGTGACTCCGCGAACGATGAATGCGTCGGCCACGATCAGACTAGACAACAGCTCCCCGAAAGAAAGGAGATAATCGCTGCCGCGCGGTGTCAGTTCGCGAACTGCGGCCAGGCCACGAACGAAGTTCTCCAAGTCGATGAAGTGTGCCTGGAGCTTGGGGGCAAGGGCGGCAGCACGTTTCTCACCTAAGAGGGCCTTGGCAGTTTGCTGGTGGCGCTCACGTAGAGCTTCGACCGAGGCCAGTGCTTCACTCGAGTCCCCGCTGGCGGCCGTGTTCCCCATCGCCACCAGTTGGTCGGTCACCTTGGCCATGGCGCTTACGACGACGAGCGGCGATTGCTTGATGCGGCTTCGGACGATCTTCGAGACGCGCTCGATGGCCTCCGCGCTTTCGACAGACGTTCCGCCAAACTTCATGACGATCATCGGCGCACCCCACACAACTCAGTTTCCATGATGACCTATTCTCCCAAGCTTTGCGATCGAGAGCGCAAGTTCCCAGATGCGACCATAAAGGCAAGGTCGGGCACTTGAATCTCGCCAGACTCACCGATAAGCCGAAAATGGCCCATACGCACGAAAGACCCACCAGCCGGCTTGTTCTGGCTGTGGGTCTTGAGCTGAATCCTTATTTCTGTTTCCTGCTCAACGCCCACCCCAGACAGTAATTCGTGTGCCCTTCGTTTGGATGGGCATCAGCAACGTTGTCTGGGATGTGGACGGCATAAAAAACGAATATACCGGAAACGGGCGGGTATCCCAAAGCAGGTTTTTCGATAACGCCAATCCAAAAAAGTGCTGCCCGAGCTAGAACCCGATGGCTGAGGGCCATGCCCCGGGAAGGACACTGCAGCCGCACGCGGGGGGAGCGGGCTCGGTTCCCACAGGCTTACCACGTAGTAGAGTAGGACAAGAGCCTGGGGGGAGTGAATTTGGCAGCGTCGGGGTGTCTCAGCCGGTGAAAATCCGTCCCGATTTTTCCATCCGCCTCATCGAAATTACGAATTCGACTTTTGACCCCAAGTGGCTGTAACAAAGATATATAACCTGGGTCGTGGCGCGCGCGATCAAGAGTTGTCGTTGGCTCACTGTGGTTGGTTGTAGCAGTTCGAGAGGCCCCAGCCCTCCAGCATTGCCGCTACTCGAAGTGCTTTCGAATCAGCTGTGGCGTAGCTCACCTCCGAGCAAGCCGACGACAAACGCCAAAGACCCAAGCCAGGAGTATTTTTTCTGAAGCATTGGAAGACAAACAACGGTTTGCCGCCGGCGCAGGGTCTCTATGATCCGGGGACCGAGCGCGATGCCTGCGGTATTGGCTTTGTGGCCAGCATCCGTGGGGAAAAGAGTCACACCATCGTTGAGCAGGGCATTCAGATCCTGATCAACTTGACGCACCGCGGTGCCTGCGGCTGCGATCCGGAAACGGGCGATGGGGCGGGTGTGCTCATTCAAATTCCTCACAAGTTCTTTGCGCGAGAGTGCGAACAGCTCAGCTTCGAGTTGCCCGGGCCAGGCGAGTACGGGGTTGGCATGACCTTTCTGCCGGTCGAGAAGCAGCCCCGGCTGAACTGTGAAGGCGTGCTCGAGCGGATCATTCAGGAAGAGGGGTTGACGGTTCTTGGCTGGCGTGACACGCCGGTCAATGGCGATGCCATTGGCCGCGTTGCCCGCGCATCCCAACCTTATATTCAGCAGATTTTTGTTGCCCGTCCGGCAGAGATGGACGAGGACGCGTTCGAACGCAAGCTGTATGTCGTGCGCAAGCGAGCCGAGACCGAGATCGGTGCTTCCGACATCGAGGACAAAGAGTTTTTCTACATCCCCTCGCTTTCCGCGCGGACGATCGTTTACAAAGGGCTGCTGCTCGCACCCCAGATCGCGAACTTCTACGGCGAACTGTCCGATCCCGACGTGGCGAGCGCGCTCTGTCTGGTGCACCAGCGCTTCTCCACCAATACTTTTCCGAGTTGGAAACTGGCGCATCCCTACCGCTACGTCGCGCACAATGGCGAGATCAACACTTTAAAGGGCAACGTCGCCTGGATGCACGCCCGCCAGTCGATCCTGGATACGCCGCTATTCGGCGACGACATCAAGAAGCTCTTTCCGATCATCGAGCCGGGCGGCAGCGATTCCGCGAGCTTTGATAACGCGGTGGAGTTGTTGTTGCAATCAGGCCGCAGTTTGCCGCATGTCATGGCCATGCTCATCCCGGAAGCCTGGTCCGGGAATCCCCACATGAAAGCGGGGAAACGGGCATTCTACGAGTATCACTGCTCGCTCATGGAGCCGTGGGACGGTCCGGCGGCGATCGCCTTTACCGATGGGCGTGTAATCGGGGCAACGCTCGACCGCAACGGCTTGCGTCCCGGCCGTTATGTCGTAACCGACGATGACTTGGTCGTGGCCGCATCGGAAACCGGTGTGCTTCCCATCCCGCCGGAGAAGATCAAGCGGAAAGGCCGTCTGCAGCCGGGAAAAATGTTCCTGGTGGATACCGTCGAAGGCCGAATTATCGCCGACAAAGAAATCAAGAAAGCCTTGTCCTCGCGCCAGCCTTATGGCGAGTGGTTGAAAGAAAACCAGATCACGCTCGATCAGTTGCCGGAGCCGATGCGCGTGCATCCGTCAGACCACTCGACGATTCTGGCCCGGCAACGTGCGTTCGGCTACACCGCCGAAGACCTGAGGATGATTCTCGAGCCCATGGCGGTCAAGGGCGAAGAGCCCGTAGGCTCGATGGGGACGGACACGCCGCTGGCCTGCCTGAATGACAAGCCGCAACCCCTATTCAACTATTTCAAACAGCTGTTTGCGCAGGTGACCAACCCGCCGATCGATCCCATCCGTGAAGAGATGGTGATGTCGCTGATCAGTTATATCGGCACGGAGCGCAACATCCTCGACGAGACGCCTGAGAACTGCCACACCCTAAAGCTGCCGCATCCGATTCTGACCAATCGGGAGCTCGAGAAACTGCGCCGGGTTTCACAAGGCGACCTGCTGGCGATCACCTTGCCTGCCCTGTTCCGCGCTTCGGATGGCGAAGCCGGTCTCCGTTCGGCGCTCGACGAGCTGTCCAAGCGCGCATCTCTGGCCGTGAAGTCGGGCTATACGCTCCTGATCCTTTCCGATCGTGGGGTCGACAAAGACTACGCGCCCATTCCCAGCCTGCTGGCACTGGCAGCCGTTCATAACTTGCTGGTCAGGGAAGAGACCCGTACACAAGTGGCGTTGATTATCGAATCGGGTGAGCCGCGCGAAGTGATGCACTTCGCTTTATTGATCGGCTATGGTGGCAGTGCCATCAACCCGTATTTGGCCATGGAAACTCTCGAGGACTTGGGCGCGCGAGGCTACTTGCCGGCGGGCATCACGCCGGATGTCGCGGTGAAGCACTTCATCAAGGCGATCAATAAAGGGCTGCTGAAAACCTTCTCCAAGATGGGGATTTCCACGCTGCAAAGCTATCGCGGAGCGCAGGTGTTTGAGGCGATCGGCCTCAACAAGAATCTCGTCAATACGTATTTTTCCGGCACCACGTCCCGCGTGGGAGGGGTTGGGCTGGATGTGCTTTCCCGTGAAGCGCAGATGAAGCACGAGTTTGCCTTCCGGCCGCTCACCGAAGCGGAGACCGAACTCTCTGTCGGAGGAAGCTACCACTACCGGATCAACGGGGAGTACCACCTGCTGAATCCTCTGACCATCAGCAAACTGCAGCACAGCGTGCGGGATGAGAACTTCAAAACCTTCCAGGAATTTACCGATCTCATCGACAAGCAAAACGAGAACCTGGCGACCTTGCGCAGCCTGATGAAGTTCAAGAAAGCGCGCAAGCCGGTTTCTCTCGATCAGGTGGAGCCCGCCAAGGAAATCGTGAAGCGGTTTACCACCGGTGCGATGTCATTCGGATCGATCAGTAAGGAAGCGCACGAGACCCTGGCAATCGCGATGAACCGGATGGGGGGCAAATCGAACACGGGCGAAGGCGGCGAGGATGAAGCCCGCTACCAGAAGGACGCGAATGGGGACTCGCGTCGCAGCGCCATCAAGCAAGTGGCCTCGGCGCGCTTTGGAGTGACCACAAACTACCTGGTGAATGCCGATGAACTGCAGATCAAGATGGCGCAAGGCGCCAAACCCGGCGAAGGCGGACAATTGCCCGGTCACAAGGTGGACGACGTCATTGCGCGTCTGCGGCACTCGATTCCGGGTGTCGGCCTGATCTCGCCGCCCCCCCATCACGACATTTATTC